>OFHO01000977.1_pt1 | contig 23216 bp, 22 predicted proteins | sample 1521531 | NCBI WGS metagenome assembly OFHO01 (sample SAMEA3504124, study PRJEB24116) | mouse gut metagenome | biome: mouse gut; feature: mouse-associated habitat; material: faeces | place: Denmark | collected 2011
AGCCGGTAAAGGTAGTGATTGCGGATACCACGATCGGACGCGTAGGCGAGACGGCGGCATGCGCGGAGAAGTTTAAAAAAGAAGGGGTTTCCATTACTCTGACCGTGACTCCCTGCTGGTGCTACGGAGCGGAAACGATGGATATGGATCCCATGACGATCAAAGGCGTATGGGGATTCAACGGGACGGAAAGGCCGGGCGCGGTTTATCTGGCAAGCGTTCTCGCGACCCATGCACAGAAGGGGCTTCCTGCATTCGGCATTTACGGCCATGATGTACAGGATGCAGACGCTACCGATATCCCGGCGGATGTGGAAGAGAAATTGCTCCGTTTCGGACGCGCGGCAGTAGCGGCAGCGACCATGAGAGGAAAATCTTATTTGCAGATCGGATCAATCTGCATGGGCATCGGCGGCTCTATTATTGACCCGGCGTTTATCGAGGAATACCTTGGCATGCGCGTGGAATCCGTAGATGAGGTGGAAATCATCCGCCGCATGACGGAAGAGATCTATGACAAGGCTGAGTTTGAAAAAGCTTTGGCCTGGACAAAGGAAAAATGCAAGGAAGGCTTCGACAAAAATCCGGAAGCAGTTCAGAAATCCGCAGAGGAAAAAGAGAAGGATTGGGAATTTGTCGTAAAGATGATGCTCATCATCAAAGACCTGATGAACGGCAACAAGAACCTGCCGGAAGGAAGAGAAGAAGAAATGGTTGGCCACAATGCCATTGCTGCGGGATTCCAGGGTCAGAGACAGTGGACGGATTTCTATCCGAACTGCGATTTCCCGGAAGCATTGCTCAATACATCTTTCGACTGGAACGGCGCAAGAGAACCTTATGTTCTGGCGACGGAAAACGATGTTTTGAACGGGCTCGGCATGATGTTCATGAAACTGCTCACCAACCGCGCACAGATTTTTGCGGATGTACGTACATATTGGAGTCCGGAAGCAGTAAAGAAAGCGACAGGATATGATATTGAAGGCGTTGCAAAGGAAGCAGGCGGATTTATCCATCTGATCAATTCAGGCGCGGCATGCCTGGATGCCTGCGGACAGGCAAAAGACGCGGACGGCAACGGCGTGATGAAGCCCTGGTATGAAGTAACGGAAGAAGACCAGGAAGCAATCCTGAAAGCGACTACATGGAATGCGGCGGACTTCGGCTATTTCAGAGGCGGCGGATTCTCTTCCCGTTTCGTGACGGAAGCGGAGATGCCGGTGACAATGATCCGCCTGAACCTTGTAAAGGGACTTGGCCCCATGCTTCAGATTGCGGAAGGCTGGACGGTAAAACTTCCTGAGGAAGTAACGGATGTGCTTTGGAAGAGGACGGACTATACATGGCCTTGCACATGGTTTGCGCCGAGAACCACAGGAGAAGGCGCATTTAAGACGGCATATGACGTGATGAATAACTGGGGCGCTAACCATGGAGCGATCAGCTACGGACATATCGGCGCAGACCTGATCACTATGTGTTCCATGTTAAGAATTCCGGTTGCTATGCACAATGTTCCGGAAGAAAAGATTTTCCGTCCGGCAGCATGGAACGCTTTCGGCATGGATAAAGAAGGCCAGGACTTCAGGGCATGCCAGACATACGGGCCGCTGTATAAATAAGAGACGGAGGAAATAGAATGGATGTAGCCAAAAAAGAAACAAAAGTCCTTGCAGTGGACTTTGGCGCTTCCAGCGGCAGGGTCATGCTGGGAACCTTTGACGGGGATAAGATCACGGCAAAGGAAATACACCGTTTTTCCAATGATCCGGTCATAGTAAACGGCACGATGTACTGGGATGTGCTGCGCCTCTTCCATGAGATCAAACAGGGCCTGATTAAGGCAAAAGCTTATGGAAGCGTGGACAGCATCGGCGTGGATACCTGGGGCGTGGACTTCGGCCTTTTGGACGAAAAGGGGTATTTGCTGGAAAATCCGGTGCATTACCGCGACGGCAGGACGGAGGGAATGGTCGAAAAAGGATTTGCCCTGATCCCAAGGGAACGCTTTTACGAGCTGACCGGCAATCAATTTATGGAAATTAATACGGCATTCCAGCTGTTGGCCTTAAAAGAGCAGCGCCCGGAGCTTCTTGACCGGGCGGACTGCCTGCTGTTAATGCCGGATCTGTTCAATTATTTTTTATCCGGCATAAAGAAAAGCGAAAGATCCATCGTATCTACCACTCAGATGAGCGATCCGCTGGCTCCGGGCTGGGCAATGGAAGTGGCAGAGAAATTCGGCATTCCGACAAAGATTCTGACGGAAGTGGTTCCTACCGGGACGCTTCTCGGACCCATCAGGGAAGAGATCCGGGAAGAACTCGGCATCGGGGATATGGACGTGGTCGCAGTGGCCGGACATGACACGCAGTGTGCGCTGACAGCAGTGCCTTCCAAGGAAGACGATTTTATCTTCGTCAGCTGCGGAACCTGGTCTTTGTTCGGAACGGAACTGGAAAAGCCGGTTTTGACAAAGCAGTCGGAAGAACTCAATATAACGAACGAGACGGGAACGGACGGAAGAACCTCTTTCCTGAAGAATATTATCGGCCTTTGGCTGATCCAGGAAAGCAGAAGACAGTGGATCCGGGAAGGAAAAGAATACAGCTTTTCCGAGCTGGAGAAGCTGGCCGAGGCGGCGGAGCCGTTCCAGAGCTTTATCGACCCGGACGCGCCGGAATTCAGCCCTGCGGGCAATGTGCCAAGGCGAATCAGGGAATATTGTAAACGCACCGGGCAGAAAGTCCCCGAGACGGAAGGTGAGATCGTCCGCTGTATCAACGAAAGCCTGGCGCTGAAATACCGCTATGCCATGGAAGAGATCAGGGCATGCACCGGGAAGGATTACCATGCGATCCATATGGTAGGCGGCGGTATCCAGAGCAAGCTCCTTTGCCGGTTTACGGCATATGCGGGCGGCATTCCCGTCATAGCGGGGCCGGTAGAGGCTACCGTGTTCGGCAATATCGCGATCCAGCTTATGTCCAGGGGCGTGATCAAAGACCTGAAAGAAGCCAGGGAAGTGATTGCCAATTCGGAAGCGCCTACGGTTTACGAGCCGGAAAACGGGGCGGAATGGGATAAGGCTTATGAATTTTATAAAAGGAATATTTTGAAGAAAAAGTAAATTGAGAGGCACCATAAATTTATGGCGATAAGTCCTATGTGAGTAAAATCCATAGGACTTTTTTGTTGTGGAAGAAAATTATCTTCTGCTTTTGAATATTTTACGCCATAGGAAAAGGGGGTTAGCCAAATATTACAAATAGGCATTAAATTATCGCAAAGATTTCTGGCAGATTGTCTGATAAAATAAAACCATGCCAAGGAAAAACCTAGCAAAATCACTATAAACCATCTATAAAAGGAGGAAGAAAGATGAAAAAGATTGTTGCATTATTAATGGGTCTCACGATGGTCATGGGACTGGCTGCATGCGGAAATGCCAATACACAGACAACGGCGCCTGCAGCAAATGAGGCAGCCGAGGAGACGGCGGCGCCCGCTGAAGAATCAGAACCCGAAGAGCAGGCTGAGGCTCCCGCAGCAGAAAACAAGGGAAACGAGAAATTAGTTGTTGGATTTGCCCAGATTGGTCAGGAATCCGGCTGGCGCGATGCGGAAACAAACGATGTACAGTGGTATGCTGCACGTAATACAGATACTATTGAACTGGCCTTTGCGGATGCGCAGCAGAAACAGGAAAATCAGATCAAAGCGATTCGCAACTTTATTGAAATGGGTGTTGATGTAATCGTATTCCCGCCTGTTGTGGAAACGGGCTGGGAAGCCGTGCTGACAGAATGTCAGGAAGCGGGTATTCCGGTTATCCTGGTGGATCGCGGCATTGATGCCTCGGCGGGCGATGATCTGTATACTACTATGATCGCTTCTGACCATGTCTGGGCAGGCGAGCAGGCAGCCATTGTTATGAACGATCTGTTAGGCGGCACAGGCAAGGTTGTGGAACTTGAGGGTACTGTGGGCGCATCTGCGGCTGTTCAGCGTAAGCAGGGATTTGACGATTATATTGCTTCGAATTGCCCGAATATTGAAATCGTTGATTCCCAGACGGGTGATTTTACCCGCGCTATGGGCAAAGAAGTTATGGAATCCTTCCTGAAGAGTTATTCTGATATTGATGCTGTTTTCTGCCACAATGATGATATGGCGCTGGGCGCGATTGAAGCTATTAAAGAAGCCGGATTAAAGCCGGGCGAAGATATCAAAGTGATTGGTGTTGACGGCGTAAAAGGAGCTTTTGAATCTATGTTGGCCGGTGAGATGAATTGTACCGTTGAGTGTACCCCTATTCTGGCTCAGCAGATCTTCGATACAGCCGCTAAACTGAAAAACGGCGAGACAGTTGATAAGTGGATTATGTCTGCGGACGGCGTATATACGGCTGACCAGATTACCCAGGAAGTGGTTGACGGATGTCAATATTAATTTGTGGATTCTGTGATATACAGATTATTTATGCCTCTGGACCGATCTGGTTTTATGGTCGGTTCGGAGTGCATTGCTTTAAGGAGGTTAGGGGTTTGGAGCAGAATGATTTATTGGTAATGGAAAAAATCAATAAGAAGTTTCCGGGAGTTGTAGCGCTTAAAGATGTTCATTTTTTTTTGCGGGCGGGAGAAGTGCATGCCCTGTTAGGGGAAAACGGAGCCGGGAAATCAACGCTGATCAAAGTATTGACAGGGGTAGAACATATGGATTCGGGTACTGTGCTTATGGACGGTTGTGCAATTTCGGTCAAGTCCCCTTTGGAGGCACAAAAACACGGTATCAGTACCGTATATCAGGAAGTCAATCTTTGTCCCCATTTAAGTGTGGCGGAAAATATTTATGTTGGCCAGGAACCGTTAAAATTCGGCAGGATTAATTGGAAAGCAATTGTTCAAAGAGCAAAGGAATTATTAAAGCAATTTGATTTGGATATTGATGTAACAAAACAATTGGATTATTATTCTGTGGCTGTTCAGCAGATGATCGCCATTGCCAGGGCCGTGGATGTGCAGGCAAAGATCCTGATTCTGGATGAGCCGACTTCAAGCTTGTCCAATACGGAAGTAGATAAGCTTTTCCAGATTATGCGTATGTTGAAGGAACGGGGGATGGGAATCGTCTTTGTCACACATTTTCTGGATCAGGTTTATGAAATTACAGACCGGATCACAGTACTTCGTAATGGTGAATATGTAGGAACATATGATACGGTGAGTCTGCCAAAGGTGGAATTGATTGGTAAGATGATTGGCAAAGAGTATGAGGAATTGGCAGGCGTTTCGCTTTCGGCAGTACAGCAAAATACAGGAAAGGAATATTTGCGTCTGGAAGATGCGGGCAGCGCGAATATTGCACATATCTCGCTATGTTTTAAGAAGGGAGAGGTTACAGGTTTTTCAGGACTGCTGGGTTCCGGCAGGAGTGAAATAGCCAGGCTGCTTTTCGGTGCGGATAAAATGACATCCGGGAAAGCATTCATTGAGGAAAAAGAGGTTCATATTGCAGATCCATTGGATGCAATCTGCCATGATATAGCTTTTTGTTCTGAAAATCGTAAAAAAGAGGGCATTATCGGTGATCTGACTATCCGTGAAAATATCATTATTGCTTTGCAGGCAAAGCGCGGACTCGGTAAAGCGATCAGCTATAATGAAGCGCAGAAAATTGCCGAGAAATTTATTGAAGAACTGGCGATCAAAACACCGTCTGCCGATCAGAAGATTAAAAATTTGTCCGGCGGAAATCAACAGAAGGTACTGTTAGCCCGCTGGCTGGCGACTGAGCCGGAACTGCTGATTCTGGACGAACCTACCCGGGGCATTGATATCGGCGCAAAAGCAGAAATTCAGAAAATCGTTATGAAGCTGGCAAAGGATGGCATGAGCTGTGTGTTTATTTCTTCTGAAATGGAAGAAATGCTGCGTTGCTGCAGTAAGATGTTTGTGCTGCGGGATAAAGAAGTTGTGGCGGAACTTACGGAAGATGAGATAAAAGAAACGCGCATCATGGAGTATATTGCCGGGAAAGAGGTGGAAGCATGAAAAAATTAACAAACAGGATGGAATTTCGTCCGTTGGTATCTTTGATCATCATCCTTTTAGTCTGTGCTGTTTTCTCTGGAGGTTCCTTTTTCGAAATATCTGTTGTGGAAGGGCATTTGTACGGACGGCTGATCGATATTCTGCGTAACGGCAGCAGATATATGATTCTTGCCATTGGTATGTCTATGGTACCGGCTACTGGCGGCACGGATATTTCAGTAGGTTCTGTTATGGCAATTTCGGGCGCCCTTGCCTGCTCGATTGTGGACCAGAGGATTTTGGGGGGATTACAAGGAAATGTCTTTGCGGCAATTGTGATCGCGCTGGGAGCTGGTGCTTTATGCGGCGCCTGGAATGGATTCCTTGTAGCGAAGCTGAAAGTGCAGCCTATTGTGGCGACGATGATTTTGATGACTGCGGGACGGGGTATTGCACAGTTGATCGCGGATGGGAAGATTGTGACGATCACTTCAGATGCCTATTATTATATTAGCGGCGGATACATACTGGGACTTCCGGTTCCTTTGTTTATTGCAGCATTTATGCTGATCTTTGGGGTTCTCATTACGAAAAAGACCGCTTTTGGACTGGCGGTTGAATCCATCGGCATCAATGCCGATTCGGCGCGGCTTTCGGGAATTAAAGTGGAACGGAACTTGTGGTTGATTTATATATTCTGCGGTGTCTGTGCTGCAATTGCAGGCATGATTGAAAGTGCGGGCATTAAGGGGGCTGACTGCAATAACTGCGGATTGATGATCGAAATGGACGGTATTCTGGCAGTCGCTATCGGCGGAACGTCTTTATCGGGCGGCCGTTTTTCTCTGATCGCCAGTATTATAGGAGCGCTGGTTGTCCAGACGATTACAACGATGATTCTGGCTTTTGGCGTTGCTCCGGAAGTAATACGTGTCTTTAAGGCATTGATCGTCATTGTGATCTGTCTTGCACAGTCTCCGGCTTTTGTGGCCAAAGTCAGGAACATATTTGGTAAGAAAAAGGTGGTGGCGTAATGAAGAAAAAAAGGCTTAAAATCAATAATATATCTCTTTTGATCGCAGTTGCGCTGTTAGTGGGCATGTATATAGCAGGTGCCAATATTTATGACAGGTTCGGTTCTGTTTCTACGATCTTAAATTTGTTTAATGACAATGCATACCTGATCGTCGTTTCGGTTGGCATGACGTTTGTTCTGCTGACGGGCGGTATTGATATTTCGGTTGCTTCAACCCTGGCATTTTCCGGTGTGCTTTCGGCTTTTTTATTGGAAAAAGGATGGTCTGCAGGCGTGGTTATTTCCCTAGTTTTGCTGATCGGGGCGTTTGTCGGTTATCTGCAAGGATAAGTTATCCACACCTTTGGCATCGCTCCTTTTTTGGTTACTTTGGCAGGGCAGTTTTTGATGCGGGGCATGTGTGCGGTCATCAGCACAGTATCTATTCCGATCAACAACGAATTTTATAAAGCGGCGGCTCTTGGAAAAATTTCTTTTACACTGGAATCGGGAAGCAGGCCGAAGCTGTATTATTATGTGTTTATAGCGGTCTTTGTAGTTTTTGCAGCGTGGTATGTGCTGAAATATACCCGGTTCGGCAGAGCTGTTTATGCGGTTGGCAGCAACGAACAGAGTGCGCAGTATATGGGGCTGAATGTGAAACTGGTAAAGATCGGCGTATATGCGATCAATGGTTTTTGCGCGGCATTAGGAGGCGTGCTCTTCAGTTTTTATACACTGGCAGGTTATTCCCTGCAGAACATGGGACTGGAACTGGATGCGATTTCTTCGGCGGTGATCGGGGGAACGCTGCTGACAGGAGGAGTCGGTACAGTCATCGGTTCATTAGTCGGCGTCCTGATTCAGGGAATTATCCAGACTATCGTGACTTACCAGAATTTGAATACTTGGTGGACCAAGGTTACTTTTGCGGGGATTTTATGTTTCTTTATCCTGGTTCAGAGAATGGTAGCTATACGAGCCGAAAAACAGAAAGAAGCCTAGCGCTTTGCTGATAATGACTACAGGCAGAATTTGCCTGTAGTCATTATGCTGTTTTATTAGCTGATGATTTAAAGATTTTTTTTAGCGCGGAGGGGCGTGTGAGAATGATGCATATGATAAGCAAAGCCAGAGATTTAAAATTTCGTGATAAATTGACATTCAGCACATTAATGGTAGCTCTTATTCCGCTGCTGATATTTTCCATGCTGGTCGGACCGATTATTTTTCAGGAAATAAAGATGAATTCGGTCCAGTTGACCAGGCAGATGGTTATGCAGACCAGCGAATCGTTAGATATTTATATTGGTACGATAGAGAAGCTGATGGATTTTGTGGGAGAGGGAAGCGATGGTATTTTAACGGATCATACCGGGCAGATGAAAAGATTGGAAGAAATGACAGCCGCTATTTTGCAAGCTTATCCGGAAATCGCCGGTATAACGATCGCTTATTCGGACGACAGTTATCTGGGAGAAGGCATGACACGGATATCCCGGGACAGATTCGCAGATGAATCCTGGTATCAATATGCAATAGAAAAAGAAGGACAACTGGGAATTATCGGCAATGCATTGGGAAGAAATGTAGTCAATAACCTGAATGAAAGCTCGGATTCTATTTTTTCCCTTGTAAAGGCTTTTGGGATTGATGATACGGGGGATGGCTGCAGGGTCGTATTGTTTGATATCCGTCATAATATGATCGAACAGTTGATTGAACGTGTTTCCATAGGGGAAGAAGGATTTCTGTATGTGGTGGACGGCAATGATATTGTTTATACGCCCACAAATGATATTGTTTATAGAATTGATAAGGAGTGCTATCAGAAGGAGGGGGAGGATGGCAATGAGATCATAATTCAGGGAAAAAATTATTTTGTGACAAACTGTTATAGTCCGTATTCCGGTTGGAGGACAATAGGGGTTGTCCCGCAAAATGAATTTTCTGCGGGGATGAATTTTATTTATCGTATGTTTGCCATATGCGTACTCACTTGCATTGTGCTTGCAGTATTTGCATCTGTCAAGGTATCGGCAACTGCAACACAGCCGATTTTAAGGCTTTGCAAGCTTATGGAAGAGGTGGAAGCGGGAGATTTCTCAGTTCGCGTGGACACAAAACGCAGAGATGAGATTGGTATTTTGGGTACATCTTTTAATCATATGATAGAGAAGATTAATGAATTGATTAATGAACTGTATGTGGAAAAACAACATCGTCTGGAAGCGCAGCTCAAAAGTCTTCAAGAGCAGATAAAACCGCATTTTTTATATAATACGCTGGATACGATCAGCTGGCTTGCGAGGGAGCATGGAGCTATGGACGTGGTCGGCCTGGTGGATGCATTGACGAATATGTTCCGTGTGGGACTCTCCAGCGGCCGGGATTATATTATGCTTCGGGAAGAGAAAAAACAGGTGGTTAATTATTTGTATATTCAGAAGGTGCGGTATGGCGAGAGGCTGCAGTATGAAATAAAAATACCGGAGGAATATGATGAAATTCTTGTGCCGAAACTCATTCTTCAGCCTTTGGTAGAAAACGCGATTTATCATGGTGTGAAGAAAAAACGGGCTACAGGAAGGATTTCCATTGATGCTCGGGCGGACGGGCAGAAGATTTATTTGAGGATAAGGGATGACGGCGCAGGGATTTCGGCAGACAGACTTGCTGAAATCAGGGAGTGGATGGAACATCCAGAAAATAGGGAAAAAAGTGACGGCTTTGGTCTTTCTTATATGGAAGAGAGAATTAAATTGACATATGGAGCAGAATACGGAATAAAGATCGACAGCCAGGAAGGTGAATTTACGGAAGTGGCAATTTGCCTGCCGCTTTCATGAGGAGGTATTCATGTATAAAGTATTGATTGCGGATGATGAGGATATTATCTGCAGGGGATTGGTAAGTATGGTTTCCGCATGTGGTGAAATGGAAGTGGTCGCAGTGGCGGAGGATGGGGAGATCGCCCTCGAAAAAGCGAGGGAATGTCTGCCGGATCTGATGATTGTAGATATCAACATGCCATTTTTGAATGGCTTGGAATTTATTGAAAAAGTACATGTATTTTTGCCCGATGCTGCAATTATCATTGTCACAGGGTATGAAAATTTTGAATTTGTCCAAAAAGCATTGCAGCTTGGGGTGACGGATTATGTATTGAAGCCGGTTATGGAAGATTCTTTTTTTTGAAGCCCTGCATAAAGCGGCGGTCATGCTGGGTAACAGAGACTGTTCCAGAAACTATATCCATTGGATGGAAGGTCAGATGGAACGAAACCATGCCGCAATGGTGGATGATCTTTTTGATGGGTGGCTTCGGGGACGGCTGGAAGATGCGGAAGTGGAAAAGCAGATGGGGTATCTGAAAATCAGTATACCGATTCCGTATTGTGTTGTCGTTATGCACATTTATAAAAACTATGAACGGGATAATGTTGAGAATAAAGATGAAATGCTAATATATCCGAAATATTGTGATATTGTGCGGGAATGTTTCGCGCCCTATACGGAAGTAATTTGCTTTCAGACAGAGGAAGGTGCATTGGCCTTGATTATCAATGCCCTTTCTAAAGAGCAGTGGGACAAACTGGAACAGGAACTGGCTTTGTCAATGAATACTTGTTTATGTGCCAAAACAGAATATGTTTGGGAACAGGGTGAAAATATTTTTGACTTCCCGGCTGTTTTTAGCCGGGCGATGCAGATATATAAGGATAAAGTAAAATATTCGGATATTGTGTGCCGGACGATTGAAATTATTAATAAGCAGTGGGGGGACAGCAATCTGTCGCTTTTATCTGTAGCGGATTTCCTATATGTTTCTGCTCCATACCTAAGCAAATTATTTCGCAGGGAAACGGGTGAAAATTTTGCGGCTTATCTGGCGAGAAAACGGATTGCCGAGGCAAAAGCATTGTTAAAAAATACCAATATGAAAATGTATGAAATTGCACAAAAGACTGGATATACTTCCCAACATTATTTCAGCAATGCTTTTAAGAAGCATATGGAGATGTCGCCAGTAGATTATCGGAAAAATCTTCAGAAATGAGGAAACAGGAAATGAGAAGGAAAAAGCAGATGCTGGTACTGTTGCTTTGTGTCATCTTATGCTGCGGGTGTACATCGCCGGTCAGAGTGCAGGAAACAAATATCAAGTATGTGATAGGGGTGTCGCTGGCGAATCTGAGCGAGCAATGGAGATTGGTTTTGAAAAATGAACTGGAAGAAGAGGCGGCGCAATATGACAGCGTGCGGCTTGTCATTCTGGATGCAGCCGACAGCAGTGATAAACAGGCAGAAGATGTGGAACAGCTTTTGGAATTTGGAGTGGATCTGCTGATCATATCTCCCGGCGATGTAGAGGCAATGACGCCGATCATCAGCGACGTATATCAGAATATTCCAGTGATCGTTCTGGACCGGATTGTAGAGGGATTTGATTATTCCCTTTTTATCGGGCCGGATAACGACCTGATCGGCCGTCAGGCAGGTGAACTCATATTGGATATTTTGAAAGAAGAAGGAAAGGCAGCCGGTCAGGTACTGGAGATCAAGAAGGATAGTATGGCAAGTGATAGCCGGAGTGAAGATTTCCTGATGACTATATCTGAAGCGGGTATAGAAAATCATTCGATCTGTCTGAAGGAGGGGACAAGGGACTGTGCAGAGGATTTTTTGCAGGCTCATCCGGAAATGCTGGAAGGGGTCGATGTGATATTTGCCCATAATGATTATATGGCATATGGAGCATATCTGGCGCTGCAGAAGCTGGGAAGAGAGGATATTCGGATTGTCGGGCTGGATGGGTATTTCGGCGATAATGGAGGGCTGAAAATGGTAGAAGAAGGAATTATTGATGCGACAGTTACCTGTCCTACCGGCGGAAGGGAAGCAGTTCAGTATGCGATCGATATTATTAACAGGAAAAGCGGAATCCCAAAGCAGATCATTCTTCGCAGCCATAAGATCCGTGCGGATAACGTATCCGCTTACCAACAGGAGAAAATACAGCAGCAGCAAAAAGAAGGAATGATACATGTCGGATATGCACAGATCGGGGAAGACAGCAATTGGCGTAAAGCAAGCCAGGAATCAATCCAGGCGGCGGCTAAGGAATTTGATATAGACCTGACGGTCGCTTTTAATGCGAAGTCATTAGAGGAACAGAAAGCACAAGTGCGGCAGTTTATAGCAGATGATATGGATGTTGTCGTGATATCGCCGCTTGTTTCGGAAGGATGGCAGGATATTTTAAGCGAGGCGCAGGAAGCACAAATTCCGGTTTTGCTGGTAGACCGTATGGTATCCGTGGAGGAAGAATTATATGAATCATATATTGGCGCGGACTTTGAAGAAGAGGGACGCCGGTGTGCCAGATGGATGCTGCGGGAGACGGCAGACAGAGAACATATTTCCATTATGGAGCTGAGAGGAACGGAAGGTTCCTCGCCGGTACAAGGAAGAAAAGATGGTTTTGAGGAGGTTATTGCCGGAGATGACCGTTATCAGATCGTTTACTCTTTATGCGGGGACTTTTCCGAAGGAGATGCGAAGCGGGCGGTCCGTGAATACCTGATGGCAAATAAATGGGATATTGATGTGATTTATGCCCATAATGATAATATGGCACTGGGGGCAGCCGAAGTATTAAAGGAATTTAATATCAGGCCGGGGACGGATGTAAAAATTGTGTCTGTAGATGGTACGGCTGCTGCGCTGGAAGCGCTGCAAAAAGGGGAAATAAACTGCGTTGTGGAATGTAACCCGCTTTTAGGACCGCAAATTATGAAAGCTATTACGGATCTGATGCAGGGAAAGGAACTGCCGCTTCGTATTATTACAGATGAAATGGTATTTACAAAGGATACGCCGAAAGAATTGTTCAAAAATCGTAAATATTAAAAATTTCGGATAAATTAAAATTTACCTTTCAAAGCTGGCTTGGCACATTCCTTATTGACAGAAAAGAAGGTAAATGCTAATATATCAAGTGCGAAGCATCAGTGCAAGGCACTAAGCAATGCGGATATGGCGGAATTGGCAGACGCGACGGTTTTAGGTGCCGTTGGTTCACCCGTGCAGGTTCAAGTCCTGTTATCCGCATTTCGATAATTGAAACGGATAAAGGCCGGGAATATAGAATTATGCTGATAAAGCACTATATTTCCGGCATTTTTATACTTTGCTATGACCGATAAAGTATGGGGTTATATAAAATAAATGATTTTATCCTTTCATGGACAGACAGTCGCGGGGGCTGAAGGGTTAAAAAACAATAGGAAAAACATGATCACTGGGTACTTTCGATTTCTGTTTCAACAGCGGATGCCGGAACAGAACCATCAGTATCCGATGGTTTGCTCCTTGTAAGAAAGAGCAGGATCGCAAGGATAATGATCGAAAGAACAAACCTTTGTTTCTTTGTAAGATTAATTTTCATAAGAACACTTCCATTTCTTTGCTTTTTTAATGATTAACTCTATTATTTCTGATTTTGATAAAAAAGTAAAGCATTATTTGCGATGGCAGGGGATAAAGCGAATGAAATTAAAGAATATTTTGATTGTTGTGAAAGACATAGAAAAAGCAAAACAATTTTATCATGATCTGTTTGGTCTTGATATGGTTCTTGATAATAATGGGAATATGATTTTAACGGAAGGCCTTGTGCTTCAGGACGAAAAAATATGGAAGGAATTTCTGGAAAAAGATATTATTCCAGAAAGCAATTCCTGTGAATTATATTTTGAAGAACAGAATATTGAAAAATTTATCGAAAAACTGGAAAACTTATATCCCTCCATTCAATATGTGAATCGGCTTATGGTGCATAGCTGGGGGCAAAAAGTGGTTCGCTTTTATGATTTGGACGGTAATCTGATTGAAGTAGGAACACCTATGCAACAGGAAAATCAGAATCGGCAGTGAAGGAGAGCGTATCGGCCAGACGAAGAAATGGGGCTTGAACTCTTTAAAAATGTATTATACAATAAAGCCGTAATACAGACAAAGAGATTATGGAGGAACAAACGATGGATATCAAAGGGCAAATTAGCAAGATCGTAGAGGAAGTTTCTAAGAATCCGAATATGAAAGAGCAGTTTGAAAAGGAGCCTGTAAAGGCAATAGAAAAAATAATCGGTATTGACTTGCCGGATGATGTTATTATGAAAATCATTGATGGGGTAAAGGCAAAGCTGACTATAGACGGTGTATCTAAAACAGCGGATGTTTTAAAGGGGATGTTTAAGTAGATTAGATATGGAGCCTGATATAATAAAAAGCAAAGCCAGTCCCAGGATAGAGGGCTGGTTTTTTAGATTGAGTGGAAACCGCTTTGGCAATTAAAAGAAGCGGCATGTATCTTCATATATTATTGGAATATAAAAAGTAAGAAAAGATTAATTGAAAGTTATAGAGGAGGCTGACTTATGCTTGATATAATACCCGACGCAGAGAAAATGACAACATTAGTTGGAAAATCTTTATATGAGATATGGAATAAATTATGTGCTTTAATTGATGAAAAATATGATATGGACTGCTTATGGAATAAAGGCGGGAAAGCATGGGTATATGAATATAAATACCGTCGGGGCGGTAAAACTTTATGTGCATTATATGCAAGAGAAAATTGCGTGGGATTTATGGTTATTTTAGGAAAAGAGGAGCGTTTAAAATTTGAAAAAGACAGAGAAAATTACTCGAAGGAAGTCCAAAAGATTTATGATGAAGCGCAAACCTACCATGATGGGAAATGGATGATGTTTGAACTGAGAGATACTTCTTTGTTTGATGATTTTATTCGATTATTGGGAATAAAAAGGAAACCCAATAGAAAGCAGGGATAGAGAGGGCGGATGGATGAATTATCAGGATATGAATGCAAAAACTATAGATTCATGGTGCGAAAACGGCTGGCAAGCGGCGGCGGACAGCAGATTCCAATTTTTTCTGCTCTTGGTGCAGAATGCACCGTGCTGGATTATTCCAGTGAGCAATGCGGGCGTGAAAGAGAAATTGCCCTTTCATCCTTTAAAGAATCCAAAACAGTATGAAGATTCCATAAAAAATAATTGGGGCATACAATTTTCTCATACACTGGAAGAACAGATAGGGGGCAAATAGAAGCTGGTTTTGTTCTTACCGATCTATACGAGGATACCAATGGCGAAGGAAAACTGCATGAATATAATATTCCTTCATTTTTGGCTACACGGGCAATAAAGAAATAATTTCAAAAGATGGGAGGTATATCATGAAACTGCCTTTTAAGAAAGGAAAAAAAGTAATCTTTAAAACAGCAGAATTTCATCAAGGGTTTATATTGAGGAACCAAGAGAATGAAATTACGGATTTCAGAGATATTGATATTGAGGAGTATTTAGCAGATATGTTTGTCACTTCGGATCAGTTTGTGGTTTTATCGGCGCCAAAAGCACAAAATAAAGTGCGTTTTGTTCAAGCTTGTACTCACGATGGAGAGATTGAGGTTGAGCTGGGTATTGAAGAAAATGGGACGCATCTGTATTATAAAATGTGTTCGGAAGAAGAGTGCTACCGTATTTTCCTTGATTTTTATGATAATATGTTTATTCCTGACATGGGTGAGTATAAGCCAGTGGAGTTTTAAGGGAGGCATACAAAAAGATTTTGGTAAAAAAAGTACAGTTTACAAGGGGCTATACAAGGCAGGCATCTGACAGGGATTGAAAAGAAGAACACAAAAGACGGAACGAATAGAGAGAGATTAGACTATGTTGCAAAAAGAGAATGTCTTTAAGATGCTGGGAAAGGCTGCGGTTACTGATAAATATTTTGAACTTTTCGGTTCGGATACCCATAAGTACAAATTAAATTCTGCCATTTCCAACAAATATGTATACGATATTGAAGATGCGTATGGGTTTACATTACCTAAAGATTATTTTCGCTTTATTACCGAAATAGGTGATGGGGGCGCTTGTGTAGATTATGGCTTGATACCCTTTTCTAAATTTACACAAAAGGCAAGCAGCCTGAGAGTGGAGCGTTTCTATGAGTCTTATCGAAAAAGTCTTTCACAACCGTTTTGTCCTCGAAAAATGTTATTAGATGAGATTGAGCATTTTGGATTTACAAAAGAATCTTACGAAAAATCTCCAGATAATTTTTTTGTATTAGAATCTCCAGATGATGATGAAAACCTTTGTGACACAAAGGGATTTCTTGTTTTAGGTACACACGGCTGCCAATGGGATTATGGAATTGTTGTGACAGGTGAATTTCGAGGAATGATTTTTGATACAGACAATGAGGGGGGATTTTATTTGGTAGCAGGCAGTTTTGATGAATTTTATCAAAGTTGGCTTGATGGTCTTGAAGAAAACAAACTTAAACAAAAACTTAATGAACTCAAGGAAATACAGAAAAAAATGAAGAAAATTTTTTGAATGTTAGAATATAATAAATTCAGAGTTTATCGGGGAAATAGCAAAGCTAGTCGGGCCTTTCCGGCGCTTGATATTCAGTAACAGTAACTTTAGGCGTATGGTAGAGAGAAAATCAATATCATGCGCCTTTTTTATTATGTCATTTGATTTATATTCAGAAAATATTGTTTATAGTTTAATGCTCAATGTTTCTATGATAAAATAATTCCATATTAAGTTATGGGGGTGCATTATGGAATTAACTGATAAATGTCCTTTATGTGGAGGAAAAGATTGCAAAAGAAGTCCTATTACAGAAGGTGCCTGGATAGGGTCGGAAGGTTTTCATTTACAGTGTGAAAAAGGATTTCGATGTATCATACATCCAAGTGTCTGGTATGGGGAACAAAAAGAAGTAATAAAAAGATTTCATCAAATATACTTACAAATGAAAAATGCACCTTTTATAAATAAAAACGGGCATAATTATAAATATTACTTTTTCTGCGAAGAAAAATCAGTCGGTAAGAACCAGGATGATTTCCAGAAGGTTAATGTTGCAGAATTGATGAAAAGTTATCCAAAATCTTTTATGGATAAAATGAAAAAGGCTTTATATAATCTTAGCCAGGCATATCCTGTTTATGGATATGCTATCTGCGCGAATTCTGAAATGACACATTTATTTTATTGTGAGGGGTTAGAGCAGAACGAGTATGCAACGGAGATCAATGGAATATTGGATATATTATGCGAATTAGGGTATTTAATTCGTGATTTATCTAATTATCGAATTTCTGCAAAAGGTTGGGAAAAAGCATCAGAGATGGAGCAAATGGAATTAAGCAATCAAGGTTTTATTGCCATGTCTTTTAGTAATGAAACGGAAACAATTAGTGATTCATTTAAAGCAGCTATTTTTAAGAGTGGATATATTCCAAGACGAATAGATGAAAAGGAACATAATAACCAGATCGTGCCAGAAATTTTGTTTGAAATTTCCAGGAGTAAATTTGTTGTGGTAGATGTTACATATCCTAATTATGGAGCTTATTATGAAGCTGGCTATGCGGAGGCATTGGGAAAAGAAGTAATTATTTGCTGCCATGAGGATGTATTTAATAGCGACCAGAAGCCTCATTTTGACATTGCGCAAAAATCAACAATTGTATGGAAAGATGAAAAAGATTTGGAAAATAGGTTGTACAGAAGAATTGAGGCTACTGTTGGGTTAAATAAGTAATGCTTTTATAAAGGTTCACTTTGAGGCAAATAAGAAGCGAATAGAGTAAATCTTGTTAAAATGATCGGGCAGATACTGCCATAAAGAAAGGCAGGTATCGGTCAATGGATACTTGTCGATTGAGATTATTAAAAGGGGCTGTTGCAAAAGTAGATGAATAATCTACCGGAGCAACAGCTCCGTTTTTGTATCTAAAAACAGAAAAGCAGGCTCCGAAGAACCTGCCATCCGTGGTATAATAAGTTATGACGAGTAAATTAAAATACCATAAAAATTATACCGAATTTGGCGAGCCTTATCAACTGGTTTTGCCATTAAGTTTGGAAGGTCTGGTTCCTGAAGATGATTCTGTCCGACTGCTGAGCCACGAACTGGAGGGATTAGATTACAGCCTGCTGTACAAGGCTTACTCTGCCAAAGGCAGAAATCCGGCAGTAGACCCAAAGACCATGTTCAAGATACTGGCCTATGCTTATTCACAAAACATCTATTCTTCGAGAAAGATTGAGACCGCCTGCAGGCGCGACATCAACTTTATGTGGCTGTTAGCCGGACAGAAAGCACCGGACCACAGCACCATTGCCCGTTTCCGCACAGGATTTCTGGCGGATGCCTGTGAATCTCTATTCTATCAGATGGTAAGAAGACTGGAACAGGCAGATGAACTGTCAAAGGAGACGGTATTCATTGACGGGACAAAGTTAGAAGCCTGTGCCAACAAGTATACTTTTGTGTGGAAAAAGTCTGTTGGGAAGTGGGAAGAAAAGATGTTCCGGAAGATACAGGAGGCAGCAGAGCTTCTGAACAATGAATATATGCAGGGGTTTTCAGTCAATACAGAAACAAGGACACAGGATCTGCGGAAAATATCCCTGTTTCTGGAAGAACGCTGCCAGACAGACGGAACTGTTTTTGTCCATGGACGTGGAAAAAGGAAGAGCAGGAACCAGCGGTATCTGGAACTGTTCCGCAGGTTTCTGGAACGACAGACTGTTTATGACTGGCATACAGCAAGTTTTCAGGGACGGAACAATTACTGCAAGACAGATCCGGATGCCACATTCATGCATATGAAGGATGATCATATGCGTAACGCCCAGTTAAAACCGGGATATAATGTACAGATCGCCGTGGACAGCGAATATATCGTGGCAGCTGATATCTTTCAGGACAGGAATGATGTCTGGACGTTAGTTCCTTTTTTAAAGACAATGGAAGAAAACCTTGGATTCCGTTATCCGAGCGTAACTGCCGATTCCGGATATGAGAGCGAAGAAGGATATACGTACCTGAGAAAGTGCGGACAGACTCCGTATATAAAGCCGCAAACCTATGAGAAGTGGAAAAAACGCAGCTTCAGACAGGATATCAGCAGGCGGGAAAACATGGGTTATGATGAAGAAGCCGATACTTACACCTGTCATGCAGGAAAGCTTTTGTCCCCGCTTTATACCAGGATACAGAAAAGTAAGAGCGGCTATGAATCGGAAGTGACTGTATATGAGTGTGAAGACTGCAGCGGGTGTCCCTATAAAGAAAAATGCACCAAAGCGAGGGGAAACAAGAGGCTGTATGTTTCTAAAAGTTTTCTGGAAAAAAGACAGGAATCCTACGGTAACATCCTGAGTGAAACAGGGATCAGGAACCGGATGAACCGTTCCATTCAGGTGGAAGGAGCATTTGGTGTTCTGAAAAACGACTATGAATTCCAAAGATTTCTGCTGCGTGGGAAAACAAAGGTAAAACTGGAGATCCTTTTGCTGTGCATGGGCTATAACATCAATAAATTACATAGCAAGATACAAAAAGACCGGATAGGGAGTCATTTCTTTTCAATCAAAGAAACCGCATAAGCCCCAGAAAAATGGCAGCATTATTAAAGTGTGCCAAAAATCCGGGGGAGTTCCAAAAAACAAAGGATACTTTCCGAATCTTTTTGCACATAGGGCGAGGGTGCCGCTCAATCATCTGATTTGATGATTTTGCGACACCCCCTTCTTTGGTATGACAAACTAAGTATTGGTTATTATGTTATCTTGAAATTTTAATTCGCTTATTTCAATTTCTCCAATAAAATTCTTTACAAAATTAGGTCTTATAACAAAACATATTTCAGAAATATCTTTCAAATGCTTTTGAGGCATTGCATCATAAGATATTGGAATTCTAATCTCAGTATAATGATTGTTTATTAAAAATGTTTGTTCGTAAAATTTAAATAAATTATCTCCACACTTAAATTCAATTGTCACTTTCTGTATTGATTCATCCATGCTTCTACATTCACAGCAAAATATACTATTTGGTGTAATGCTGCTCCAATCTTTATGTGGCACAAACTGGTAAACACAACTAATAAAGTTGCTTGGAATAGGGTAAAATTGATTTGCTTTAAAATTGCAATAGATTTGATGAGAATTACCATTTAATTCCAGCTGTACTGCATCTGGATCACCGTTTTGAGCAACACAAATAATATTTGCATCTTTAAAATTAAAACCGTAATTTTTACTGATGTATATTTTAACATTTTCTGTAAATTGTTTTATTTTATCAAACAAGCCATGCTCTTGCATAAAATTTAACCTTGGAATTATTTGTTTTTCCACTAGTTTATACTCATATAGTTTTTTAAACAAATCTTCCGCATCACTTAATATAATACTTTGGGTTATTTTCAAGGGAGTATCATTTAAGATATTATAATCTAATGGAGGTACGATTATAGGAAAAATATTATCTTTAAATGCCCATGCAGCGCCCATTTCCATAATACAAAATTTACTATTAATATAATTTTGTGTAATAAGAAAAAGTACAATTTCAGAATCGTGAAGATTTTCTTTTATGCTTTTTATAAAATCCTCACCAACTCTTAGTGCATTGTCCATTGATGTACAAAATATTTCATCATAATCTATATGGAAACCCTGCACAAGTAAATCAACAAACATTAATACTAATTCCTTATCTTTTGAAGAATGACTTATAAAAATTTTCATTTATATTCCCCTTCTATTTTGGATGATCTAATTTTAACATAATGCAGTTAATTTTACCATAAATTATTTGCATTTGTTAGAGATGAAAGTTAAAGTAGATTTCCAATTTCAGGAAAAATGGGTAAAAAATTTAACAGAATTATTCAGCCGCTACACAGATGACCTTACAAAGTTTGCAGAGATGGTGAGGGGTGTTTCCAGAGAGGTTACAAGGCTTGGACTATTCATGATTGAAGAAGAACTGGAAAGCTACGACCAGATTATGGGACTTGAAAAGCATGCCCGGATTTCCGAGGATGCCCAGGCAAGGATACTGGGGGAGGCAGTGGAAAGCAGCTACCGAAAAGGCGGTATGAATGCCTGTATCGGGGAACAGGAAGCCAGCAAAGAAATCGTCATGAAGAGGCTGCATGCCCTGGAGTTTCCGTTATTGGAGTCGCTGAAAGAAAAAAGGAAGGCAAGGCATCTGTACATTGATGCAGACGAGGACCATGTTTCCCTGCAGTATCTTGAGAAAAAAGGGGACATAAAGCAGCCACGCACCAATACGGTAATGCCCAGACTCATCTATGTATATGAAGATGTTGATTATGACGGAAGCAAACATGGACTTGTACACTGCAGTTACTTTGGCGGGGACTATGCCGGGGCGGAAGGGACAAAAGAATTATGGCAGGAAGTGTTTGGCTTTATAAGGGAGAGCTATGACGAGGATTTATTGGAAAGAATATATCAACGAAGACGGTGCGGACTGGATCAGGACAGGTGCGGATAAGATGTCAAGGCTGCGTATCTACCGGCAGAATAAAGGAGATATGCTGGAACTGGTACGTTACCAGAAAAAAGAAGTGCCAATGGCAGCCGGAGCGGAAGAAGTAATCTGTTCTGCAACGCAGATGCTGTCTGCTGAAAGGCGTAACAGGGACAGACTGGGGGAATTGGCAGACCTGCCGGTATACAGCATTCCATATCCACATATAAAGAAGATAGCGGCATTGAAAAACTATATATGGGAATTCGGATATAGTAAAGACAGTTGTCAAATCCGAACCAGGTCGCAGGTGTAGTCTGCCTATTATTTTCCGACAATAAGCTTACCCTGTCAATTTAAAAGAGCCGCTTGAAAATCAAGCAGCTCTAGTGTATAATCTACTTAGAAGTGATCGGAATTGAATCTCCGATTGCCCTCAGTAGTAAGTGATTATAAGAATAAGCATCCTACACTTTGGACGGGTAGGGATGCTTATTTCTTTTTATGATTGTCTATGTAAGACAGAGCCGCAAATAAAACAAGCAATAATGTAAGAACTTCCATTATACTCATAGGGCATCACCCTCTTTCGTAAGACTAGAGGGCATCTAAAAGAACTAAAGTTCTTGGAAAATCGCATCCTACTTTCTTTTCGATTATACGAGTCGATTATAACATGTGGCAAGCTGATACTCAATGAAAAAAGAGCTTTGAGTATCCCCATTTTTAAACCCGCCACAAGTACAGTTGTCCAAATAAAAATGCAAAAACACTCCTTTGTTTGATTGTGGTGATCTAATTATAACAAAGATCCAGTGTTTTTGCATTTTTATTTGAACAACAGTAATTACAATGGATGGGGGATATTATATGGATAAGTGTTATCAAATATTTGTCAGTTCAACGTTTACAGATTTGAAAGAAGAAAGGAAAGCGATTATAGAAGGATTATTGAATGCCAAGTACATACCGGCCGGAATGGAAATGTTTGCGGCATCTAATGATGATCCTTATAATTTGCCCATAGATAAAAGAGATGATGATAATCCGCAAATTGGGTGGACAAGAGGAAACATTGAGGATAGTGTTGAATTATTATCACAGATAAATGATTTGCGTAAAGAGAAAGAAAGTATTGAAAAAGAATATAGAGAGTTAAAAGAAAAAAAGTAAATCTGACATGGAATAAAATATTTTCAGCAGTTGCACCATATCTGACTGCGCCTATAAACTTTGAAGGATTTCGTGGTAAGCTGAGGGATGCAATAAATTCTGCTTATAATGTAGAAATTTCTTATATAAATAGTGATTGTGCTCAGACGGTAAAAGTGCAACTTTCGGCATTGGGTTTAATAAAATGTTATCAAGCAAATTTGATTAAAGGTGGTGTTGCTGAAGGAATTGTGATTACTGAAAAGGGCAATAGATATTTATTAGAATTGAAGACAGTAAAAAAGTAGATTATACTTACCAGCCATCAAAAATAAAATGGTAGCTGGTATTTTTTCACACTTGATATTCGAACATATATTCGATATACTTTGGATATAGAACGCACGTTCTATAAAGCAAAATAGCAATTCACCGTATTGGAAGTATGAGGATAGAAAGATAAATTTATGAATTGGAGGATGTATTTATGGGAGTAGTTGAAATTTTAAAGCCACATAATTTAGAAGCATATTAAGAGATTACACCACTTTACAACTTTTAAGCTAAGCTGTTTCTTCAAGACATAGCTTTCG
>OFHO01000980.1_pt1 | contig 23194 bp, 23 predicted proteins | sample 1521531 | NCBI WGS metagenome assembly OFHO01 (sample SAMEA3504124, study PRJEB24116) | mouse gut metagenome | biome: mouse gut; feature: mouse-associated habitat; material: faeces | place: Denmark | collected 2011
CCGGATACATCCGTTTATTTTTCCCATTGCCGCTTATATAGGGATTTTTAGCTGGAACCGATATATCCGGAAGCGCCGGATGGGGACAGGCCTGAAGAGCCTTCTTATTCTGATTTTGGTACTCCTGATTCTGTTTTACATATGGAGGATGCTGCATGATTTTCCAGGAGAGCCGCCTATGAGTTATTATAGCAGGAATTTGCTGTTTTATGTGATATTTAAATAATTCTATTAGTTCTCGAAAGGTGGTATCTCTTATGGCATTTAAAACGAATGATTGTTAACAGTTGTAGTCAAAGAACAAGATAATTTCAAACCATTAACACTGCGCTCAGACACACATTTGTAACGAGATGCATTGAGTGTGGCATTAACGAAACAAATGTAATAGGGTTCAATGAATGAGACACTACACCAGTTCTGGGGATATAACTACAGCTTTTATCTGTGCTGCTTCCTCCGTTTACCGATTGAAATTCTGTCCTTTCCGTGGTAGAATGGTTAATAAAGTAATCAGAGCAGTACGAGGAGGATGTACAATGGACAATAATTATGATAATACACCAAAGGAGAATGACGGCTTAAACCAACCTGTTGATGGCACAAATACATCGGGACAGGCGAATTCGGACGCAGCAGGCCAGTATACCGACCCGAATGCGGGCGAGCAGCCAAGTTCTTCCCAGCAATATCCATATACCAGCCAGAATGCATACGGCAGCGGCCAGACAAACGGCGGCTATCAGTATGGCCAGCAAGGGTCCAACGGCAGTTATAGTTACAACCAGAATTATAATCAAAACTATAATCAGAACTATAACCAGAATCAGAACTATGGCCAGAACAACAGTTACAACTATCAGGACAATTATAGTTACAATACCGGCAATCAATACAACCAAATGTATGAGCCTGGGCAGGATTCATCTCCAATGTCTATGGGAGACTGGATTATTACTTTGCTGGTGGCGATGATTCCATGTATTGGTATCATAATGTATTTTGTATGGGCATTCAGCAAGACAACGAATGTGAATCGCAGGAATTTTTGCCGTGCGCAGTTGGTTATCATGGGTGTTGTGCTTGTAATCTATATCATTTTCATTGCATTGTTTGGTTCTATGCTTTTTAGAGCCGGAAGTTTCTATTATTAAATCTTTGTATGAAAAACCTTCGCATAGCGGAAGCTGCGAAGGTTTTTCATTGGGATTATTTGAGTTTTTGCTGGAAATTCTTGGAATACAGAATCTTGTTGTCACTTGTAATGAAGACGGCATCCACGTTGTCCAGTTGTTCTATCAGCCGCATACTCTTATTATAGCCAAGCAGGAAGCAGGTTGTGCTTAATGCGTCTGCCGTGAGGGAAGAGTTTGTGATGATGGTAACACTGTTCAGATTATTCTCACAGGGATAGCCGGTGTGCGGATCTAATATATGGTGGTAAATCCTGCCGTCTGCCTTAAAATAACGTTGATACGTGCCGGAAGTAACCACAGATTTGTCGGAGATCCGTACAGATGTGATTGGTTCACCTGTCATATCAAAGGGTTTCTGGATACCGATGTTGTAATCGGAACCGTCCAGTCGGCTTCCTATAGTAAGTACATTTCCCCCAAGATTGATGATAGCATGTTTCACATCTTGTTCTTTTAAATACTTTTTTAGAATATCTGCAATATAGCCCTTGGCGATACCTCCCACATCGATAGCAGCGTAGGGGTCGAGCAGGCGGACGGTGTTATCCTTAATGAGAATCTTCTTGTAATCCACATGGCTGGCAGCCTCGTTGACAGCCTCGGGGGTCGGTGGAGCTGGCGTTTCTGCATGGAAATCCCACAGGTTTGACACAGGCGCGATGGTAACGTCAAAGGCTCCGTTGGACATATCGCCGTAGTAGATAGCTTTCTTGAGCAGGGTAATTGTCTCGTCAGAAACTTCCACGGGATTGCCTCCGGCATGGTTGATTCGGGAAATCTCGCTGTCTTCGATTTTGTTCGAGAACATGGCGTGATACTTTTTACAGATATTTTCGCAGCCTTTCAGCACGTCCTCGTCAGCATTGTCAAGGATCTCGATGCGGACAACCGTATCGAAAAGAGTGTCGGTATAGACCTGTTTTTGCTCCGTCTGCATTCCTGAACAGCCAGATAGCAGAAGGGATGCGGATAAAATCAGAGCGGTTAATCTTCTATATTTCATAAATATACACCTCGTTCATTCTATGGTGGGTTCCTAATCATTATAGCGTAGCTGCCCTCTGCAATCAAACTCTTTTTTATGAAATCCATTTGTTTGTAAATCGAACATGTGGTTGCAGAACGGAAATTCTTGTGTTAGAATATTGCATAGAGAAAATAAAGAGGTTGATGGATATGAAGAATGTCTTGAAGAAAAAGGATTGGATTTTGATTGCGGTTATCCTGTGCGTGGCAGGACTTACTGTGCTTGTTCATACACTTATCGGAGGAGCGGGGGCGAACAGGGTCACGATTAAGATAGAGGGCGCTATTGAAGGAATATACAGTTTGTCGGAGGACCGGGAGATAGAGATTAACGGGGGAACGAATCTGCTTAGGATTAAGAATGGCGAGGCGACTATGATTCAGGCAGATTGCCCGGATCAGCTTTGTGTCCATCAGAAACCGGTGTCTATGAACCATGAGAGTATCATCTGCCTTCCCAACAAAGTTGTTGTGGAGGTGGAATCGAGTGCGAACAGGGAGTTCGACGCCGTGACGAATTAAGCGGGGAGGAGCTTTTTTGAAGAGCAGAGTTGCATATTTTGGCGTATTTACGGCGCTGGCATTGATTTTTAGTTATGTTGAGACAATGATTCCGATTCATTTCGGCGTTCCGGGGATGAAGCTTGGACTTGCGAATCTGATTATTGTAGTTGCATTGTATAAGATACGGATACAGGAGGTATACTTGTTGTCTGTAGTGCGGGTTTTGCTGTCAGGATTCCTCTTCGGGAATTATTTCAGTATTATCTACAGTTTGGCAGGCGCTCTGCTGAGTCTTTCGGTGATGGCATGTATAAAGCGGATAGATGGTTTCAGTGTAATGGGAGTGAGTATTGCAGGAGGTGTATTCCACAATATAGGACAGATGATTGTTGCTATGGTGGTTGTAGAAACGTTCAGCGTGGTCTATTATGTACCGATACTTCTGGTTGCAGGTCTTGTGACCGGACTTTTCATCGGGATTGCAGCGAATGAGATGTTAAAGCGAATTCAGAATATAAAGCTCTGAGGGAGGAATGTTATGATATCATATCTAAGAGGGACGCTTGCGGCGTTCGAGGAGGATAAAGTAATCGTTGACGTAGGGGGCGTTGGGTATGGAGTTTTTATGTCCGGCCAGGCGATGGGACGACTTCCTGCTGTGGGAAGTGAAGTGAAGCTCCATACATACCTGAATGTGAAGGAAGAGGCCATGCAGTTGTATGGTTTTTTGACGCGGGATGATTTGTCTGTGTTCAGGCAGTTAATCGGGGTGAATGGAATCGGCCCTAAGGGCGGGCTGGGAATTTTGTCGGCTTTGAGCCCGGATGACCTGAGGTTTGCTGTTTTGGCAAATGACGTGAAGGCAATCTGCGCTGCTCCGGGGATTGGGAAGAAGACTGCAGAGAAGCTGATTCTTGAGCTGAGGGATAAGCTGAAATTGGAAGACGCATTGGATCACATTGCCTCTGATTCGGAGGCGTCTGTGGGGATGGAATCCTACAGCCAGATTAGGAGCGAGGCTGTCCAGGCGCTTGTGGCATTGGGCTATGGCAGTACAGAGGCATTGAGGGCGGTCAAAAAGGTGGAAGTGGAAGAAGCGATGGAAGTAGAGGATGTGCTGAAATTGGCGTTGAAGTATATGGCTCTTTAAAATATACCCGCAGGGCACACCGTAATGCATGCCCTGCGGGAAGTAGAAATAATGAGGGTGAATAGTGCAATGGGCAGACGAATTATAACGACGGAGAATCTGGAAGAGGATGTTAAGATAGAGAATCATCTGCGTCCGCAGATGCTTGTGGATTATATCGGGCAGGAGAAGGCGAAAGAGACGCTAAAAATTTATATCGAGGCTGCAAAGGCAAGGGAAGAACCTTTGGACCATGTACTTTTCTATGGCCCTCCGGGACTTGGAAAGACGACGCTTGCGGGGATTATAGCCAACGAGATGGACGTCAATTTAAAGATTACCTCAGGACCGGCAATCGAGAAACCGGGGGAGATGGCGGCGATTCTAAATAACCTGCAGGAGGGTGACGTGCTGTTTGTGGATGAGATTCATCGCTTGAACCGACAGGTAGAAGAGGTGCTATATCCGGCGATGGAGGATTACGCCATCGACATTATGATTGGAAAGGGAGCGAGCGCAAGGTCTATCCGCCTGGATCTTCCTAAGTTTACTCTGGTGGGTGCGACCACCAGGGCGGGGATGCTGACAGCGCCGTTGCGTGACCGTTTTGGCGTGGTAAACCGGATGGAGTTCTATACGGTGGAAGAGCTAAAGACGATCCTGCTGCGTTCGGCAAAGGTGCTGGAAGTAGGAATCGACTCGAAAGGTGCAGATGCTTTGGCGAGGCGTTCCAGAGGGACGCCAAGGCTTGCCAACCGGCTGTTGAAGCGGGTGCGGGATTTTGCGCAGGTCAAATACGACGGCTATATCACGGAGGAAGTGGCGAATTATGCGTTGGATCTTCTGGATGTGGATAAGGAGGGGTTAGACCAGACTGACCGCAGGCTTTTGGTGGTGATGATTGAGAAGTTCCTTGGGGGACCCGTTGGACTTGATACCCTTGCTGCTGCAATCGGGGAGGATGCGGGAACCATCGAAGACGTCTATGAACCGTACCTGCTGATGAACGGATTTATCCAGCGGACGCCGAGAGGGCGGATGGTGACAGACCATGCGTACCGTCATCTTGGAATTTCCCGGGAAATTATTGAAAAATAGTTGGTTTTTGGAGAAGTATCGTTTATAATAGAGTGAGAGAGTCGGAAAACTGTGGTTGGCAGCTTTTCTGCATACTAAGGCATAAGAATTGTGAGGAGGCTTCTAATGGCATCATCAAAAAACTTTACGGAAGTATTAATAGGGGGCAAGGTATTCACCCTGAGCGGTTTTGAGAGTGAAGAATATCTGCAGAAAGTATCGACCTATCTGAATCACAAGATTGAGGAGTGCAGCAACAGCGACGGATACCGGAAGCAGAGTGCCGAGACCAGAAGCATTTTGCTGGCGCTGAATATCGCGGACGATTATTTTAAGGCAAAGAAGCAGGGGGGCACGCTGGAAAGTGATATAGAGGCAAAGGATAAAGAGATGTATGATCTGAAGCACGAACTGATATCGGTTCAGATCAAGCTCGAGAATGCGGAAAAATCTATGGACAAGCTCAAGGAAGAGAATAAGGAATTTCAGATGAAGATTGTCCAGCTTGAAACGGAGATAAAGAATAATCGTAAGAAGTAGGCTGTCTGTTGACAGCCTTTTTTAAGGAAATATGCATTGGAGGCAGCGGAGTCATTTGGAGACAGGAGGGAAAGGTATGGATGGCAGGAAAGTAGAGATACTTGCGCCTGCGGGTTCGGCAGAGAGTTTGAAGGCGGCGGTCTGTGCGGGGGCAGATGCGGTCTATATCGGGGGGACGAAGTTCGGGGCGAGGGCGTATGCAAAGAACCTGACGGAAGACGAACTGCTTGAGGCGATCGATTATGTGCATATTCACGGGAGGCGCATTTATCTCACTGTGAATACCCTGCTCAAGGATTCGGAGATTGAGGGACTGTACGAATATCTTCTGCCCTATTATCTGCGGGGGCTTGACGGGGTAATCGTCCAGGATGTGGGGGTGCTTCAGTTTTTGCGTATGCATTTGCCGGGACTTCCCGTCCATGCAAGCACCCAGATGACGGTCACGGGGGCGGACGGCGCTGCATTTTTACAGGAGCGGGGAGTCGTGCGGGTTGTGCCTGCAAGGGAGCTGTCCCTTAGGGAGATTCGGCGGATGAAGGAGCAGACCGGGATGGAGATTGAATGTTTCGTCCATGGAGCGCTGTGTTATTGCTATTCTGGGCAATGTCTGTTAAGCAGCATGATTGGGGGCAGGAGCGGCAACCGGGGGCAGTGCGCCCAGCCTTGCAGGCTTCCTTGGCAGACGGAAGGCCGAAAGACAGGGGATTTGATGAGCCTGAAAGATTTGTGTACCATTGACTTGCTTCCGGATTTTATAGATGCGGGGATTGATTCTTTCAAAATTGAAGGCAGGATGAAGCAGCCGGATTATGTTTACACAGTAACCGAGATTTACCGGAAGTACGTGGATGTGTATCTTGAGAAGGGGCCAGAATATTACAAGGTGGAGAAAGACGACCGGGACAGGCTCTATGCCGCCTACCAGCGAAGGGGATATACGGACGGGTATTACAGGCGGCATAATGGGAAGGATATGATTTCATTCCAGCGTATGCAAGGTGAGAAGGAAGATACAGGGGGAAAGGAATTTAAAATACAAGAAAAAATTAATGGTAATTTAATACTTTCTGTGGGAGAGCGTGCTAAACTGGTATTGGTACATGGCAATCGCCGGGTGGAATGTGAGGGTGAGACCGTACAGCCAGCCCTGCGGCAGCCGTTGGACGCCGAGAGGGCCGGAAAGCAGATGCAGAAGACTGGCAATACGCAATTTAATTTCGAGCAGTTTCAAGTAGAGATGGAGGGGGATGTGTTCCTTCCGGTACAGGCGTTAAATGAACTGCGCAGAGAAGGAATTAACAGGCTTACGGAAGCGATTCTTAACGGATACCGGAGGGAAGAGCCGGAAGGGCATGGGAAGGAAAGCGGCGGGAGTAACGCTGGGAATCCCAAGCTTTGCCTGTCCTGTGTTGTCCAATCCTTTGACCAACTGAAAGCGGTGGTTGGAAGTGAAGAGGTTGAAAGGATTTATATAGATGATGAACTTGGATTACAGGATAAAACTAGGCAATATCTGGCGAAGTGCCGAAAGGGGCGTCAGCTTTTCTTAGTAATGCCGTATATTTTCCGCATGGCGGATATGGCGGGTTATGAGGCGTTTTATTCTGAGATGGAGTCGTTCTATGACGGTGTACTGATTCGTAACTGGGAAAGCTATGGTTGGCTTTTGCGTCATGGATATGGGAAAGAGATTTGTACGGATGGGAATCTGTATGTATTTAACAGATATGGCAAGACTTTTATGCAGAGGCAGGGAATCCGGAAGTATACGGCTGCGGCGGAGTTAAATAGCAGAGAACTGAAAGAGCTTGATATCCGGGATGCGGCGTTGTCGGTTTATGGATACCAGCCGGTCATGGTGACTGCAAACTGTATCCAAAAAACGGCGGGCAAGTGCCGGAAGGAAGGGGGATATCTCAGCCTTTGCGACCGTTTTCAGAAACAGTTCTCGGTACGGCAATGCTGCCGTTACTGCTATAATGTGATGTACAACAGTGCGCCTCTGTTCCTTGCGGATAAGGCTAAGGAAGTCCTGGAGCTTATGCCGGGAGAGCTGCGGCTTGATTTTACCGTCGAGACGGGAGGACAGGCACGGGAGATCTTGCAGGTTTATAAAGATGCGTTCCTTCGGGGACAGAAAATAGAGCCTCCCCGGACGGAGTATACAAGAGGGCATTTTAAACGGGGAGTAAAGTAGGTGAAGATTTGGTAAATATTATTGTTGAGTTGTCAAAATATCTGATGATTGTGCTGATCACTATGTATACATACCTTTGCTTCAGCATTTTCGGGTACAGTGATCCGGACAGGCAGAGGAGCATGTTAAGAAGGCAGAATGTTTTGATGTTTATGATTCATATCATTGCGTTCATGGTGATGTATCTGGAGAAGGAGGACATTAAGATCCTTGCTTTTTATGTAATACAGGTGATATTATTTATCACGACAATTACGTTATATACGAATATTTATCCCAAATCGTCCAGGCTGGTGGTCAATAATATGTGTATGCTGCTTTGTATCGGCATGATCATACTTGCCAGGCTGAATTATGAGAAGGCTGTGAAGCAGTATGTTATCGCGGCTGGGGCGATTGGGGTCAGCATGGCGGTTCCAGTCATTATCCGGAAGTTCAAGAAGCTGTCGGAGTGGAGGAACCTGTATGCCATTGCCGGGATTGCGTCCCTTGCGGTGGTGGTTGTGGTAGGGCGGGTGTCCTACGGGGCGAAGCTTGGGTTCACGGTTGCAGGTATCAGCATTCAGCCGTCGGAGCTGGTGAAGATTATTTTCGTATTTTTTGTGGCGTCCAGTTTCAAGATGTCGCTGGAATTCCGGGATATCGTCATTACGACGGCGCTGGCAGCGTTCCATGTGTTGATTCTGGTGGTATCGAAGGACTTGGGGGCTGCGCTGATTATTTTTGTGGTGTACCTTGCAATGCTCTACGTGGCGACCCATCAGTTCCTTTACGTCGCCGCCGGGCTTGGTGCGGGCAGCGTGGCTTCTGTGGGCGCGTATTATCTGTTCAACCATGTGCGTACCAGGGTAGAGGCCTGGCGAGATCCATTTGCAGTCTATGACAATGGGGGATATCAGGTCGCCCAGTCCCTTTTTGCCATCGGTACAGGCGGCTGGTTCGGGATGGGGCTGTTTCAAGGGATGCCGGAGAAGATTCCGGTGGCGGACGAGGATTTTATCTTTTCCGCTATCTCAGAGGAGATGGGGCTCATATTTGCCCTGTGCATCATCCTGATTTGTGTCAGCTGTTATGTAATGTTTTTAAATATTGCGATGCAGCTCCACAATATGTTCTACAAGATGGTGGCTCTTGGGCTTGGAACCTGTTATATTTTCCAGGTGTTCCTGAATATCGGGGGAGTGACCAAGTTCATTCCTTCTACGGGCGTGACGCTGCCGCTGGTGAGCTACGGCGGAAGTTCTCTGCTCAGTACGTTAATTATGTTTGCGATTATTCAGGGATTGTATATTGTAAGGGAAGACGAGGAAGACGATATTGAGAGAAGAAAAAAGGAAAGGCTACGAGCAAAGAGAAGCCGAGAAGCGGATGAGGGCAGACCGGGAAAGAGCAGAGATGTCCCGGAAAGAGCGCAAAGAAGCCGACCGCCAAGACCGGCAAAAGACCAGGGCAAAACGCGTAAGGAACAAAGAGTTCGCTAGGGTTACGTATATTTTTGTCGCATTATTCATTGGGATGATGGGATATATCAGCTATTTTCAGGTGACGAGGAGCAAGGAATACATCCAAAGCCCTTACAATGCAAGGAAGGATTCTCTGGCGGACCGGGTGGTGCGGGGCGATATCTTAGACCGGAACGGGAAGACGCTGGCAAGGACCGTCGTGTCTGAGGACGGTTCTGAGACACGGGAATACCCTTACGGCAATATGTTCGCCCATACGGTAGGCTACAGCGACCACGGGAAATCGGGTCTGGAATCTGTGGAGAATTTCGAGCTGCTGACCTCCAATGCATTTTTTCTGGAGAAATTAAAAAATGAGTTTCAGGATAAGAAGAACCGGGGGGACAGTGTAGTCACGACGCTGGACGTGGATTTGCAGCAGACAGCGTATCAGGCGATGGGAGACGCCAAAGGAGCAGTCGTGGTGATGGAGCCGAGTACCGGGAAGATTCTGGTGATGCTGTCGAAACCGGATTTTGACCCGAATAGGCTGTCTGAGGATTGGGAATACTTGAATACGGATGTGAACAGCGCGCTTTTGAACAGGGCTACTCAGGGGCAGTATGCGCCGGGGTCTACGTTCAAGATCATCACGGCGCTGGAATATCTGCGGGAGAATCTTGGAGCGGAGGCTTACAGCTATGACTGCGCCGGGGCGATTGAGAAGGAGGGGACGACCATCCACTGTTTCGGCGGGCATGTCCACGGGCAGGTGTCCTTTGCGGACAGTATTGCTTATTCCTGCAACACCTCTTTCTGTAATATCGGGCTTATGCTGGATGTAGGAAAGTTCAAGAAGACGTCCAAAGATTTATTGTTCGACTCTAAGCTTCCTTCTGTACTGCCTTACAGCAAGAGCAAATTTATGCTTGATACGGGGGCGAGCAGTGCGGATAAGATGATGACAGCAATGGGGCAGGGCAAGACGCAGGTGAGTCCGTATCATATGGCTCTGGTCACTTGTGCGGTTGCCAACGGCGGGATTCTGATGAAGCCTTATCTGGTAGATTCGATTACCAATTATACCGGTCAGGAGGTGGATAAAAACCTTCCTTCGGAATATAAGACCCTTATGACGGCTGCCGAGGCTTTGCAGTTAAAGCAGTATATGACGGGCGTGGTAGACTATGGGACGGCAACCGTCCTCAGCGGGCAGAGTTATACGGCTGCCGGAAAGACAGGGACGGCGGAGTACAGCTCTGACAAGGAGAAGGACCATTCCTGGTTCATCGGCATGACCAATGTGGATAACCCGGAACTGGTAATCAGTGTCATCATCGAATCTTCAGATGGGGAAGGGAAAGCGGTCAACGTTGCGAAGCAGGTATTTGACGCTTACTATTAGGCAGAAAATGGAAATTTTATGATATTTATGTGTACAAGAGGGGCGGAATATGAGATACTATAAACATCTATATCTGGCTGAGGGGATAAAAAAGAAAGAGAAAATTATCCGGAAGCTGGAGGAAAAGAAGCTGCAGATGAATATCCATGTCATAACGCTTGCGCGTAATGAAAAGAATCAGTTGGAGATTTATAATTCCATGGTCTTTTTACAGCCGGATTTTCCCTACGATGATTTTTTGGTGGTCGGGCTTGCAAAAGGTTATGAAGATGCGGTAGAAATGGTGGAAGAAATCGTTTGGGAAGTGTATAATAAGACCAAAGGGGCAGACATTCGTTCCTATATTTTAGAGAGAGAACAGGAAGAGTAAGATGCTACATATTCTATTGCTTATCTTGAAGATCATAGGGATTATAATTGCGGTGATACTGGGGATACTTGTATTACTGGTTTGTGTCGTTCTTTTTGTGCCGGTAAGGTACGACTTAGAGGCTGCCTCGGACGGTACGTTTGCAAGAACCCGCATGGAGGCGAAGGTGACTTGGCTTTTGCATCTGGTCAGGCTGGATTTGCGTTATGAGGACAAGAAGTTTGCCTGGCAGGTCCGGGTTGCGTGGAAGAAGATACAAAGCGGTCAGGAAGAAAAAAAGACTATAGAAGCAGAGGTGGAGACGGATGAGGAAGAGTTGGAAGACGATGAGGAAGGTTTTGAAGAAGAAACCAGTGAAGAAGGTGTTGGGCCTGGGAAAGAGCAGGGGCATTCTGGGAATGTTCCGGAAGAAACCTGTGTGGGGACTAGGGATATTCCAGAAGAAGAAGGCGCACGGGATTGCCCTGTGGAAAAGGAAGAAGGGCCTGACAAGAATGTGGAAGCAGCGTCCAAGGAGCCGGAGAGGCTGGTTGATGAGTTGGAACGGGAGATGGAAAAAATCCTGGATGCCGGAAGTCATCCGGAAGAAGCAAAAACCGCTGAGGAAAAACGGGAAGATTCTTGCGAAACTGGCGGAGAAGAAGGGGAAGCGGTTTGCAGGGAAGGCAGGAAAGAACGGCAAGTGGATTGCGAAGGCGACAGGGAAGAATGCAAGATGGATTGTGAAGACAGCGGGGAAGAACGGGAAGCGGTTTGTGAAAGCAGTGAAGAAGAACGGGCCGGAATATGGCAGAAGATTACAGGCGTCTGCCAAAGCATTTACCAGAAGATAGCCGGCCTGTACCGTAAGATTGCGGGAATTCCGGCGAAGGTTTCTGGCGCTGTGGAAGGGATTGGCAATAAGATTCAGGGATTACTTGAGAAGAAGGATAAGATTCTTGGATTTCTTTCGGATGAGATTCATCATACGGCTTTCCGGAAGGCAATGGATGAATTGTTATTCCTGCTTCGCAGGCTAAAGCCAAGGACAATAAGGGCGGATATCTTATATGGGTTTGAGGACCCGTTCCTTACCGGGAAGGTTCTTGCAGGCGCGAGTATGTGTTATCCATTTCTGGGCGGCAGTGTGGATATCCGGCCGGATTTTGAAAAGAAGATATTTGACGGGCAGTTAAAGATTGCGGGACGGCTTAGGGCGAGCTATTTCCTGAAGCTTTTGTGGAAACTCGTTTGGAGTAAGGAAGTGCGTATGACATACCGCCATGTGAGAAGTTTTGAATTATAGAGGGCTTGAGCAGTCAGTTGAATGAGAAATGTAGGAGGAGTCAGAGTATGGCAGAGAATCAATTTAAAGGAACGGTAGAGGCTTTGTTTAACGGAATGGACGGGGTAATCTCGTCTAAAACGGTGGTAGGGGAAGCAATCCATATTGGGGATACGATCATTCTCCCTTTGGTGGATGTTTCTTTTGCCGTGGGCGCAGGGGCATTCAACGGAGATAGTAAGGAAAAAGGCGCAGGCGGACTTGGCGGTAAGATCACTCCGAGCGCCGTGCTTGTAATTCAGAATGGACATACAAAACTTGTGAATGTCAAGAATCAGGATACCATGACGAAGATTCTGGATATGGTGCCGGATATGATTGACCGTTTCGGCTCTAAGAAGGAAGACAAGATGACGGAAGAGGACGTGGTGGATATTCTGGATTCGGCGGATGATGACAAATAGATCCATTGGAAGGTATTTTTTTAGGCACACACACATATGATATAAAAAATGCGGGCAAGGGTGGCTGTGATGAAGCGAGTAGTGGGATTTGCCCTGTTCTGTGTGGCGCTTGGAATGATCCTGGCACTGATTCTTCCGAATCTATTTGTGGCAGTGCTGTGTATTATATTATGTATATTGGCAGGATATAATTTATTTTGCTGTTGAGGACGTTATCTATGAGGCAGAATGTCGGGAGGGGCTGCATGGGGATGTGAAATTCACATTTTCATGCAGCCCTTCAACATAAAATCTACCTTTTTCTTTTTCCTCCTCATCCGGAAAATATTTTCGTACCTTACATTGAGAAGTTTTTTTGGTCTATGTATAATCTGAAATTCGCCTCCAAAGCCGTTTCGAGCGCCGGCATCGACGGCATATTCTTTGATGTTTTCAGTAACCTGCTTTTTATATTTGCAAAAGAAAAAGGAATCTCACAATATTTGATGATATCGGACGCACTGTTGATATGGCATTCTCTGAGGATTGGCTCCGGACAGGTGAAATGGTAGGCGAACTCGTCGCATTTGTCCGAATCGGCGCAATCATCGGAGAAGAGGAACACGTTGGGATTCTCCTTTAGCCTGCCGGACTTCACAAGATAGATGAGTCTGGCAATTGTCCAGCGTATGCGGGAACCTGGCAGATTCTCGTCGTACAGGATGATATAATGTCCGGTAGTAGCAGCATACAGAGCCATACCGCTTCCTGCGTTGGAAAAGTAGTTTTCCGTCAGCCCTTCTTTTCTTGCGACAAACTGCATCGGAAAGATAAATATGGAAGAATTCACAATCCGGCAGAACTCATCGGACAGGACAGGGAGGCTGTGTTCGTCAAATTCCAGCAGAGCGTCATAAGCCGCAGACACAATGAGTCTGCGCTCTTCATTTGATATCTTTTCTCTTTTGAAAAAACGCATAATAGCTCCGTCTGTATGAAATGATATATGTTACCTTGCCTTTCTGATATTGAATTTCTGCATGGCACATTCGATTGCGGCGAGATCTTCTGCAGGCAGGGAAGGCATGGGAACTGTCTGCCGCTTCCTTTCCAGGGCAATCTGGTATTCCCGGTTCAGGATATAGCTTACGGCCGCAGCGCCTTCCGGGGAATATTCAGATATAAAACGGTATTTTTCAATCATTGCTTTTTCCGCAGGCGAGTATTCACCGGGGGATGCATCCAAAAGGTAATTGGGCGTGATATCCAGCGCTTTGCAGAGAAATTCAATGGTAACGGCGTCGGGCCTGTTCTTGTTGTTTTCCCAATCGCTGACAGAATTATGTTTTGCGCCGATTTTTTCTGCAAGCTGCTTCTGCGTGAGATTTTTGGATTTCCGGGCGTCTTTGATTTTTTCTCCAAATGTCAGATTCATGGTTTCACCTCCTCTTCTAAATAGTATATCATTTTAAATCGAAAAAGTAAATATAATTATTCGATATAATCGAAAGTATAATAAAAATTTGAAATATTGGGAAGAATCATGTAGACTAGAAGAAAATACATATGGTATATCCGGCATGATTATGATGATATTTAGGAAGGAGAACAGGCAATGAGAGTAGGAATGGGATATGACGTCCACCGTCTGGTGGAGGAGAGGGAATTGATTCTGGGCGGTGTAAAGATACCGTATGAGAAGGGGCTTTTGGGACATTCGGACGCGGACGTGTTGGTCCACGCAATCATGGATGCATTGCTTGGAGCGGCTGCCCTTGGAGATATAGGGAAGCATTTTCCGGATACAGACCCGAAGTATAAGGGGATTTCCAGTATCCGGCTGCTTTCCCATGTGGGAAAACTGATTGAGGAGCAGTTGTATGTAATTGGTAATATTGATGCAACCATCATTGCGCAGAAGCCTAAGATGTCGCCTCATATCGATCAGATGCGGGCGAATGTGGCCAAGACGCTTAATCTGGATATTAGTCAGGTGAATATCAAGGCGACCACGGAGGAAGGTCTGGGATTTACGGGAAACGGCGAGGGAATCTCGGCGCAGGCAGTGGCTTGTCTGGATAGAATCGAGAACTGTAGTTATGCCGTGGGACCTGACGCGGCAAGATGTGAAGGATGCGGCGGATGTCCCCATGCAGGGAAGTAAATTCGTGGCAGAGGAGAGAGCACAACGAGTTTGGAGGGCAAGAAGGAGGAAGCAAATGGATATCAGGAAATTGGACTTGCCGGAGCATGAAGACAGCCGGAGGCTGTATGAGGAAGTATTTTCTGAGGACAGCCGGTCTTTCGTGGATTATTACTATAGGGAGAAGGCTTCGGACAACCAGATCTATGTGGTGGAGGAAGGAGGGAAAATCCGTTCTATGCTCCACTTGAATCCATACCGTTTGTATGTGAACGGAAACGGGAAGGATGTGAATTATATCGTTGCGGTCGCTACGCAAAAGGAGTACCGTAAGCGGGGGTATATGGCGTCTCTTTTGAAGCGGGCGCTTAGGGATATGTATCAGGCGGGGGAGTCTTTTACGTTCCTGATGCCAGCCTCGGAGAGTATCTACCTGCCTTTTGATTTCAGGACTGTGTATGAGCAGTCCGGGAAGTTCTGTCGCAAGGAGGATGAGGAGATTCCCGGTATTGAGATTACGGATGCAAAAGAGCAGGACTGCCTCGAGCTTGCAGCGTCTGCCAACCGGCATCTGGCAGAGCAGTATCAGGTATTCGCCGTCCGGGATGAGGCGTATTACAGGAGGCTGATACACGAATATGAAAGCGACGGCGGAAAACTCAAAGTTTACCGCCAAAACGGGGAAATCATCGACTGTCGGGGATATTTCCCGGAGGAGGACGGGGAGCGCCCTAAGATTATGGTGAGGATTGTGGATGTTCGGCGGATGTTGATGTCCCTTAGGCTCCGGTCGCTGATGGGAGTCTGCTTCTGTGTGACGGACCCGGTGGTGGAGGAGAACAATCGGTGCGTGACGCTTACCGGGACAGAATTTTCCGGTGTGATGCTGATGGACGGGAAGCGGGAGAACGCGGAAGGGACGATTGGTATTGCTCCGCTTGCAAGCCTTATCTTCGGCGCAAAGACAGTGGAGGAGGTCTGTATGGAAGAGGGGGTTGAGATGTCCGGGCGGATGAAGGGAGAACTTGAAAAGTGGATTCCTCTGTCCGGGATTTATTTAAACGAGACTGTATAAATCATTTCTTTTAGATGGGATGCCGGGGAAACAGGTTTTATTTCCTTGGTATCCCTTCATGATTTCTTTAGAATATCTTTCGTTTTTCATACCATCCATCTTAATATTTTTTGGGTATGATGTATAACATCAAGAGGAAACCTGAGAAACAAAGGAGGAGATGACGATGTCAGTTCAGGCGCTTACGCAGTATTTTACAGAGTATGGAGCTATATTCGTGTTCGTGATTGTTTTGTTAGAATATATGAACCTTCCGGGATTTCCGGCCGGGGTCATTATGCCTTTGGCAGGAATATGGGCGTCAAAGGGCGCGATTAGTTTCCCGGTGGTAATGCTTTTGTCGGTGGCGGCGGGAGTGCTTGGAAGCTGGATCTTGTATTTCCTTGGAAGGCTTGGGGGCGATGCGTTCTTCCGGTTTTATGTTAAGAAGTTCCCACGGCAGAAAGGGCTGATTGAGAAGAACTTAGAGGCGCTGCGAAGGAGAGGGGCGGTAGGCGTGTTCATCGGGAAATTGGTGCCGATGATGCGGACGTTGATTTCCATCCCGGCTGGGATGATTTCCATGGGCTTCGGAAGGTATACGGTAAGCTCGGCATTAGGAGTCCTAATCTGGAATACGGTTTTTATCGGGGCCGGGTATTTCATGGGAGACGCGGTCTTTGAGGTATTTGCGTAGAGTGAAACACAGGGAGTACAAGATATTTTGTGGAATTATGGAGGGATGGAGAATGGAAGAAAGGACGAAAGGGACGAATATCTGGAGGCGTCTTTCTTACGGATATTTGAAATTATTAGAAAAAACGGTACGGATTGAGTGGCAGCAGCCGGAATGTTATAGGGGCCACAATGTGATAGGATTCTGGCATGAGGATAGTTTTGCAATGAATCTGGCGCTTAGGGCCATGGAAAGGGATGCGGCGGTTTCGGTCCTGGTCACGCCGGATGAACAGGGACAGTATTTCCAGTATCTTCTGGAACGTCTGGGTAAGGACGCGGTCAGGATAGGGTATGGGTTCTGCAACGCCGGTACGCTAAAGGATATTCTGGAATCTTTGAGGGATAAGAAAAGGAGCGTGGCGATTGCAATGGACGGTCCATTTGGACCGAGGCATATTCCTAAGAAACTGACGTACTTCCTTTCAGATAAGAGCCAGACAGAGCTTTTGGGCGTTACGGTGTCCTATTCAAGGGCTGTTTCCCTGTCCGGACAGTGGGACCACTGCCATATACCGCTGCCGTTTTCAAAGATTACGGTGCGGCTCGATAATTATGGGGTGGCAGCATGCCAGTACCCGCCGCGGATTCGGTTATACCAAGATGAGAAGAAATGTAGTATAATGTCAACGGACAATCTGTTGACGCAGCGGGGAACCGTTCTGGAAGAAATGTCAACGCAGATTGCAGGGCAGAGGCAGTTGATGTGAGCGATAGCCGCTTTGCCGGAAGATTTTACGACATAGAAAGGGATAAGCAGGGATGGAGAGTAAGCAGATTAATCATGTGTTAATTGTGGAGGACGACAAGGAAATCCGCGAGGGCGTGGAGATATACCTGAGGAGCCAGGGATACGAGGTATTTCAGGCGGCGGACGGGGTGGAGGGACTTGCGGTCATCGAGCGGGAGGAGATTCATCTTGCAATCGTGGATGTGATGATGCCAAGGATGGATGGAATTCAGATGACCATCAAGCTCAGGGAAAAGTATGACTTCCCGGTCATCTTCCTGTCTGCCAAGTCGGAGGAGGTGGATAAGATACTGGGGCTGAATATGGGGGCGGACGACTATGTGACGAAGCCCTTTACCCCGATGGAACTGCTGGCAAGGGTGAACTCCCAGATGCGCAGATACCGGAAATTCCTGGAGAAGCTGGGAGACAAGGATAAGGGAGCCAATGTCCATACCATCGGGGGACTGGAAATCAACGAGGACTCTGTGGAGGCGCTCGTTGACGGGGAGCCGGTGAAGCTGACTCCGATTGAGTACAAGATATTGTTGCTGCTGATGAAGAACCCGGGAAGGGTATTCTCGGCAGAAGAGATTTATGAGCGGGTCTGGAATGAGCGGGCGGTCAATACGGATACCATCATGGTTCATGTGAGAAATATTCGTGAAAAGATTGAGATCAATCCGAAAGACCCAAAATATTTAAAGGTGGTGTGGGGCGTTGGGTACAAGATTGAAAAGCAGCCGTAAAATTACGGTCATATTGGTTCTGGTGTCTATTCTGATACCGGCAGTCTGCATGATGAACCAGTATTGGAACTGGTATGTGAGTTCGGAGTCGGTAGAGGAAGATGTGGCTCATGACATGGCGGTGTCAGAGGAGTTCCTAAGGACATTTCTGGATGCAGGATATATCCTTTACAACTTGGAGAATGGGGCGGATAAGGATTTGGAGAAAGTGAAGGCTGCCCTGCGGCAGAACGGTGGGAAGATGTCTGACTATGAAAGGCTCTACCCGTTCCTTGACTACCGTGTGAAGGACGAGGATAACAAGGATGTGGCCAAGAGTACTGCGGACTCTGAAAAGACCGTGTCGGAGAGCAATCTGTCTTCTTTTGCCCTGGGGATCGTGATTACCTATGATAAATATGGAGACATTGACGTTCAGATCAAGGAAGGGGAGTATAAGGCAGAGCAGAGTGTCGCATTCCGGGAGGTCATCAATGGGTATGACAATACGGACTGGAAGACGACAGAAGTTTATGTGGAAGTCGAAGATACGTTTTATGGGGGCGAAGAGGCATATGAGGGAGAAGTGGAGACGATTCGGCTGGAGAAGCCTAAGAACCGGACCTACATTTTTGCAATGACTGAGGACAATTTGCGGTCTTATATTAACGGTTATGGTTATACAGGATATTATGCCACAGGCTCGATGAACAATTCTGTGATTATTATGGTCCTGGTGGTGGCGCTTCTTGCGTGGCTGCTCCCTGTGCTTCCGGTATGGCGTCAGGAAGACTTGCGTATCTTACGCGTTCCTTTGGAGGTCGTGGTTATTGTATTTAGCGCTGTGATGGGGATTCTTGATAATAATCTGTGGTGGATGGCCAACAGGGCCATGGGGATTCCGGATTTCATTGATTTTCTCATATGGACGGCTGTATTTTCCGTTACGTTTTGGGCGGCAGCATGCGTAAGGCAGGTGTATACATTGGGAGCATTCACATATTTCAAAGAGAGGACACTCTGTGTCAAATACTGGAAGTATATCTGCCAGGGATGGAGATATACTTCCAGGAAGGTGAAGGAGTGGATTCATCAGTGTTATTGTTTGATAGACCGGATTGATTTGAGTGAGAGGAATAACTGGGCTATTTTTAAGATTGTGGCGGTCAATTTTATTGTCCTGGCTTTTATCTGTACCATGTGGACCGGCAGGATTTTCCTGCTGGCGGTCTATTCCTTCCTTCTGTTCTATCTGCTTAGAAAGTATTTTATTGAGCTTCAGGAGAAGTACAGGGTCTTGCTGAAAGCGACCGGGGAGATTGCAAAAGGGAACTTAGATGTGGAGATTATGGAGGATTTGGGGATATTCAGCCCATTCAAGCGTGAAATCCAGAAGATTCAGACGGGGTTCAAGAAGGCTGTGGACGAGGAGGTCAAGAGCCAGCGTATGAAGACAGAGCTGATTACCAATGTCTCCCATGACTTGAAGACTCCTCTGACGGCAATCATTACGTATGTAAACCTGCTGAAAGATGAGAAGAATGATGAGAAACGCAAGAATTATATAGAAGTGCTTGAACGCAAATCCCTGCGGCTGAAGGTTCTGATTGAGGATTTGTTCGAGGTCAGCAAGGCGAGCAGCCGGAACGTGACGTTGAATATTGTGGACGTAGACGTGGTGAATCTGTTCAAACAGGTGAAGTTGGAGCTGGAGGATAAGATTGCAGGGGCGGATCTGGATTTCCGGTGCAGTTATCCCGAGGAGAAGGTGACGGCGCTTCTTGACAGCCAGAAGACGTACCGGGTATTCGAGAATCTTCTTGTGAATATTATAAAGTATGCCATGCCTCATACCCGGGTCTATATTGAGATTGTGCGGGAAGGGGAAGAGGCCGTTGTCCGGATGAAGAATGTATCGGCGGCGGAGCTTGATTTTAACACAGAGGAGATTACGGAGCGGTTCGTGCGTGGGGATACCTCGAGGAATACGGAAGGCTCCGGGCTTGGGCTTGCCATTGTGAAGAGCTTCGTGGAACTGCAGAAAGGGAAGTTCAAGATCGAGACGGAGGCAGATTTGTTCAAGGTGGAAGTGAGGTTCTAAAAATAAGGGATGCGGCATTTCCAAACCATTAGGCATCGTATCACCTCCTAAGAATCTGTATGTGTAATAGAAAATTTAAGCTGTAAAGAAAGAACTGTCTATAGTATACTTAGAAATATGAAAAATAGCAATAATAAGTCTGTATACAAAAGTAATTTTATGCTACAATCAAAAGAAAGGGAAGGATGTGAGCGTATGGGACTGGCAGAGACGGAGAGAAGGAAAGATGAAAAAATTAACGGGGTGATTTATGACATGTCGCCTGCGCCGGGATATCGGCATGGAATTATCAACAGCAATATTCATACAATAATTAAGCAGGGGTTAAAAGACAGTATCTGTCTTGTGACGATTGAGAATCTGGATTTTAGATACCATCCGGAGATAAATGATGATTATGTATGCCCGGATATCATGTTAATCTGCGACCGGAAGCATCTAAAGGGAGGGACTTACAGCGGAGTGCCGAAGTTTATCGCAGAGACCTTGAGCCACTCAACCGCGAAGAGGGATAAGACGGAGAAGAAGGATATCTATGAGAAAGCCGGCGTGGAAGAATACTGGATTATTTCGCCCCAGGGGAAATCCGTTGACATCTACTATCTGGAAGAAGAAAAATATTGCTTAATGAACAGTTATATGCTGGAGGAGGATAAAGAAGACGAGGATTATAATGCTCAGACGGAGATTAGCCTGAGGGCGTTCCCCCATATTAAAATGACTTTGGCGGAAATCTTTGAAGGTGTTGACCTGTAAGAATCTGATTGACAAATTCTCTGATTTCGCATATGATATAACGTACATGGAATACATGAAAAAGACATAGAACGGAAAGAGTAGCAGATTGTGAATCCAAAAGAGAGAAGCTGCCATCGGCTGAAAGCAGCTTTGGAAAGAGGGTCTGTGAAGTGCATCCGGGAGTCGGTTCGGTGAAAGGAAGCAAAAAGAGTTCGGTAGCCGGGTACGGGATTACACACGTTACGTGTATTTGAGTGGAGGACGTATTCAATAACGGCTCTCTACAAGAGTGGAACCGCGGAGTAATGCTTCGTCTCTTGATGTTGATTGGGAGACGGAGTTTTTTTATGCGCAGACCCGTGCAGAGGAAATGTCTCATGATTTGGTGTATAAATTTAGTATTATGGAAGGAGTGGCAGGACTATATGGGAATACTGTCATATATCAGGCAGGAAATTCAGGTAGTACGGGAACGGGACCCGGCAATCAAGTCGAATCTGGAAGTTTTCCTGTATCCGAGTTTCAAGGCAATCCTGCATTACCGTCTGGCACACAAATTATATTTGAAAAAGCACTATTTCCTTGCCCGTTGGATTTCCCAGCGGACGGTCAGGAAGACGGGAATCGAAATCCATCCCGGAGCAACCATCGGGAAGGGGCTGTTCATCGACCATGGAAGCGGCGTGATTATCGGGGAGACGGCGGAGCTTGGCGACAATGTCACCCTGTATCAAGGCGTGACTCTTGGCGGTACGGGGAAAGAGAAGGGCAAACGCCATCCGACCCTTGGTGATAATGTCATGGTAAGCGCCGGGGCAAAGGTCTTAGGCTCTTTCAAAATCGGAGAGAACTCCAAGATTGGCGCAGGGAGCGTCGTGTTAAAAGAGGTGCCGCCCAACTGTACCGTAGTGGGCGTGCCGGGGCGTATCGTGAAGATGGGCGACCAGAAGATCCCCCGCATGGATATGGATCAGGTGCATCTGCCCGACCCCATCAGCAACGATATCCGGGAACTGCAGGCAGACAATATAAGGCTGCATAAGCGCCTTGTACAGATGGAGAAGCGCATGAGATGTATGAGGACACAGGAGATTGACGTGCTGGATGAAAAAAAGAGCCGGCCAGAATGAGGCAGGAATTCGATGAGGCAGGTAGGGAGCATAAAAGATAAGGAGCATAAGAGATATGAGCGAGAAAGAAAAGGAGAAGGCGTAGATTATGAAATTGTACAACACATTATCTAAGAAGAAAGAAGAGTTTGTCCCGTTAGAGGAAGGAAAGGTTAGGATGTACGTCTGCGGGCCCACTGTTTATAATTTCATCCATATCGGAAATGCAAGGCCTATGATTATCTTTGACACGGTAAGAAGGTATTTCGAGTATAAGGGTTATGACGTGAATTATGTATCCAATTTCACGGACGTGGATGATAAGATTATCAAAAAAGCCATCGAAGAGGGCGTGACGGCGGATGAGATTTCCAAGCGGTACATTGCGGAATGCAAGAAGGACATGGAAGGGATGAATGTGAAACCAGCGACCACCCACCCCCTTGCCACACAGGAGATTGGCGGGATGATTGAGATGATCCGTACATTGATGGAAAAGGGATATGCCTATGAGAAGAACGGTACGGTTTATTTCCGTACCCGCCAGTTCAAGGATTACGGCAAATTATCCCACAAGAATTTAGACGACCTGCGTTCCGGCGAGCGTTCCCTTTTGGTGACGGGGGAGGATGAGAAGGAAGACCCGTTAGACTTTGTGCTGTGGAAGCCAAAGAAAGAGGGCGAGCCGTCCTGGGAGTCGCCCTGGAGCGACGGACGTCCGGGCTGGCATATCGAGTGTTCCGAGATGTCGAAGAAGTATCTGGGCGAGCAGATTGACATCCATGCCGGAGGCGAGGATTTGGTATTTCCCCACCATGAAAATGAAATTGCCCAGAGCGAGGCGGCAAACGGCAAGGAGTTTGCGAAATACTGGATGCACAATGCATTTTTGAATATCGATAATCGTAAGATGAGTAAGTCTCTGGGGAATTTCCGGACGGTCCGTGAGATTAGTGAACAGTATGACCTGCAAATTCTGAGGTTTTTTATGCTGAGCGCCCATTACAGAAGTCCGCTGAATTTCAGCGCGGAACTGATGGAGGCGTCTAAGAGCGGGTTAGAGCGTATCGTCAATGCGGCGGACAGCTTAAAGTTTTTAATGGAAAATGCAAAGACGGAAGAAATGACGGAAGCAGAAAATCAGGCTTTTGGAAAGACAGAAGCGTTTGTGAAAGCCTTTGAGAGCGCAATGGAGGATGATTTTAATACGGCGGATGCGGTAGCTTCTGTTTTTGAGTTGGTGAAGTACAGCAACACGAC
>OFHO01000995.1_pt1 | contig 22869 bp, 20 predicted proteins | sample 1521531 | NCBI WGS metagenome assembly OFHO01 (sample SAMEA3504124, study PRJEB24116) | mouse gut metagenome | biome: mouse gut; feature: mouse-associated habitat; material: faeces | place: Denmark | collected 2011
AAGTCAAGGAAGACGTCGCGGAGCTGAAAGAAGATGTCGCGAATCTGAAGGCAGACATGAAGGAAGTCAAGGAAGACGTCGCGGAGCTGAAAGAAGATGTCGCGAATCTGAAGGCAGATGTTTCAAACTTACAGACGGAGATGGAGAAACTCAAGAAGAACGTTGACATCTTACAAGAGGAAGTTTCTGATTTGCAGGTGAAAGTTCATAATCTTGAAATTTCTGTGAGGAATATTAACCTTAATATGGAAAATGATTTTTCGCCTCGCTTACAGAATATCGAAGGCTGCTATCTTACTACATATAACCGGTATCAGTCGGGAGTTGAACAGATTGATGTGATACAGACCGACGTCGATATGTTAAAAAAGACGGTTTCAAACCATAGCAGACAGTTGAAGCAGTTGATGTGCTGCAATTAATGCTTGCTATTTGTACTGCACTGTGCTATCCTGTTTTTAGCATATAATAGATTGGAGATGAAAGGATGAGGATGATTTCTTGCTAATTACAAATGTAACTGCATAACAATAGTCACGGAACATATTCCGTCTATTTGTTATGTCGATAGCAGGAAAGTCGGGCATCCTTTCATTTTGAAATAGTAATCGAAGCAATGTTTCTCTGGGAGAGAGTCATTGTGCGTATTTCGTGAGGCTGTAAGGAGACTTTCTTGCAGCTTTTTTCGTATCTCTTATACCCCCAAGGGTATCATTTTGCACTTTTAACAGAAGATTGCCAGAAAAGGCAATGGCAGCAGTTTTTTGCAGAGTTTGAGCCGGAAGTCCTGCAGAAAGGTGTGTCGGAATAGAAAATGATGAACGAGATACGGATGTACAGGAGGTGCGCATATATGGCAATGATTGATGTAGTAAATTTGAGCTTTTCATATGAAGGCAGTTTTGAAGAGGTATTCAAAAACGTATCATTCCGGATTGACACGGACTGGAAACTGGGATTTGTAGGGCGCAACGGCCGCGGCAAGACTACTTTCCTGAATCTTTTGATGGGTAAGTATAAATATCAGGGGCGGATATCATCGAGTGTAAAATTCGTTTATTTTCCCTATGAAGTGAAGGAAAAAGACCGAATGACGCTTGAGATTCTGGAGGAGATGAATCCGCAGTTTGAAGAATGGCAGTTGTTCCGTGAATTGAATCTGCTGAACGTGGATGCAGAGGCACTGTACCGCCCATTTTACACACTGAGCTATGGAGAGCAGGAGAAAGTCCTGCTGGCGGCTCTGTTCCTTGGGGAAGAGAGATTCCTTTTGATTGACGAGCCGACGAATCATCTGGATGTGGAGGCAAGGCGGCAGGTCGCGCAGTATTTAAATAGAAAAAAGGGATTTATTTTGGTGTCCCACGACCGGAATTTTCTGGATTCCTGTGTGGATCATATCCTTTCAATCAATAAGATGAATATTGATGTCCAGAAAGGAAACTTTAGTTCCTGGTATGCGAACAAAGAAGCGTCAGATCGGTTGGAGGCAGCGCAGAACCAGAAGCTGGAGTCGGAAGTAAAACGTCTGAAGCAGGCGGCAAGACAGTCGTCCGGCTGGTCGGATCAGGTGGAGAAGAGTAAAAAGGGACAGCGTGTGGCAGGGCTGCGTCCGGACAGAGGGTTTATCGGCCATAAGTCGGCTAAGATGATGAAGCGGGCGAAAGTGCTGGAGAACCGTCAGCAACAGGCGATTGAAGAGAAGTCGAAGCTGCTTAGGAACATAGAAACCATGGATGCGCTTGAAATCCGCCCCCTTGCATACCATACGGATTTGCTTGCAGAATGGAAGGATGTGGCGGTTTTTTATGGCAATCATAAGGTGTGTTCACGTATTTGCTTTGATATCCGGCAGGGGGAGCGGGTGTGCCTTTCCGGAAGAAATGGATGCGGGAAATCCAGTATCCTGAAATTATTGCTTGGAGAGGAGCTTACATTTGAAGGAAATGTGCATGTGGCTTCCGGAATCAAGATTTCCTATATTTCCCAGGATACCTCGTATCTAAAGGGGAATCTAAGAGAGATGGCGCAGGAGTATGGGCTGGAGGAGAGTCTGTTCAAGGCGGTGCTGCGAAAGCTGGATCTGGAGAGGGAGCAGTTTGAAAAGGATGTGAGCCTTTACAGTGCAGGGCAGAAGAAGAAGGTACTGCTGGCAAAGAGTTTGTGTGAGCAGGCTCACTTGTATGTGTGGGATGAGCCGTTGAATTATATTGATGTGCTGTCACGTGTCCAGATTGAGGAATTGCTGTTGAAGTTCCGGCCGACGATTCTTTTTGTGGAACATGATACGGCATTCAGGGAGAATGTGGCTACGAAGATAATTGAGATGTCCCTTTGAAGCGGCTGGTAAATGACTTTGGAGAGGGCAGATAACTGCCGTGCCGGTAAATGATTTTGGAGAAGGTATGCAGGTTCTATTAAGGAAATTCCCTTTAGGAGGAATGGACAGTGTCTAATATAGAGAAAAGAGAGTGAGGATGAACGATGAGAGTCGAGCAAAAGTTGCGGGAAATGGGTTTGGAATTGCCGGAGACTGCCGCCCCGGCAGGGGTCTATGTACTTGCAAGGCGGGTAGGTAATCTGATATATCTTGCAGGGCAGACGGCGCATCTGAATGGTGTAGTACAGGTAAAGGGCATCGTCGGAAAGGATTTAACGGTTGAGGAGGGGCAGGAGGGCGCAAGGTTGAGTGCGTTGAATATCCTGTCAGTCTTAAAGACAGAGCTGGGAGATCTGGATAAAGTCAGACAGTTTGTGCAGATGATTGGCTATGTCAGGTGTGCGGATGAATTCGGAAGCTATACAGGGGTGGTGGACGGTGCGTCTATATTGCTTCGGGAATTATACGGCGAAGCAGGTCTGGCGGCAAGGATGACCATTGGGACTAATGAGCTTCCTGGCGGCAGCGTTACAGAGATAATGGCTGTGGTTGAGATTGAAGATAGGTAAGATTAGAGATAGAGTGGAAGGAACGGGAGAAAGTCGGATGGAACAGATGACATTATTTGACGACAGGAAACAGACGGCGCCGCTTGCGAGCCGTCTGCGGCCATCGACATTGGAAGAATTTGCGGGACAGGAACATTTGCTGGGAGAGGGAAGGATGCTGCGGCAGTTGATTGAGCGGGACCAGATTTCTTCGATGATTTTCTGGGGACCTCCGGGCGTGGGAAAGACCACGCTGGCGGGAATCATTGCCGGCAGGACGAATGCGGATTTTATTAATTTCAGCGCCGTGACCAGTGGGATGAAAGAAATCAAAGAAGTAATGAATCAGGCAGAAAGCAGCCGGAGGCTTGGAATCCGCACGGTCTTGTTTGTGGATGAGATTCATCGTTTTAATAAGGCGCAGCAGGATGCATTTCTGCCTTTTGTGGAGAAGGGAAGTATTGTTTTGATCGGCGCGACCACGGAGAACCCTTCGTTTGAGGTCAATGCGGCTTTGTTGTCCAGATGCCGGGTGTTCGTTTTAAAGGCATTGGAGGAAGCGGACTTGATAAAGGTCTTGGAACAGGCAATCAGAAGCCCGAAAGGGTTCGGGGCGCAGAATGTTCGGATTACGAAACGGCAGGTGGCGGCAATCGCAGCGTTTGCCAACGGTGATGCCAGGACTGCCCTCAATACGCTGGAGATGGCAGTGACGAACGGGGAAATCAGCGCCGAGGGCATCTTGGTGACGGACGCGGGGCTTATGCAGTGTATCAGCAAGAAGTCCCTGCTCTATGATAAAAATGGGGAGGAACACTACAATCTGATTTCAGCCCTCCACAAGTCCATGCGCAACAGCGACCCAGACGCGGCAATCTACTGGATGTGCAGAATGTTAGAGGGTGGGGAGAATCCGTTGTATATTGCGAGAAGGCTGATCCGTTTCGCCAGTGAGGATGTTGGGATGGCGGACAGCCGTGCGCTGCAGGTGGCAGTTGCGGCATATCAGGCATGCCATTTCCTTGGGATGCCGGAGTGCGACGTGCATCTGACCCATGCCGTTACCTATCTTTCTATGGCGCCTAAGTCTAACGCTCTTTATACAGCCTGCGAAACGTGCAAGCAGGATGTGAAGAATCTGCGGGCAGAGCCGGTCCCGCTACAGCTTCGCAATGCGCCGACGAAACTGATGAAAGATTTGGAATATGGCAAGGGATATGAATATGCCCACGATACGGAGGAAAAACTAACACATATGCAGTGTATGCCAAAATCTCTTGGCCAGCGGGAGTATTATCATCCGACGGCGCAGGGAGAAGAAAAGGAGATCTCTGAGAGATTGGGGAAGATAAAAGAATGGAAGAAAAAAATTCTTTTGAAAAAATATATGACGTAATCCGCCAGATTCCCAAGGGGAAGGTTGCGTCCTATGGGCAGATTGCCGCGCTTGCGGGCAACCGCCGTTGGGCGCGGGTGGTGGGGTACGCCCTCCATGCGGTTCCATGTAACAGTGATTTGCCATGTCACCGTGTAGTGACGAAGGACGGCAGGATGTCCTGTGCATTCGGAAGCGGGAAATGCAACCGGCAGACGGAGCTTCTAAAGGCAGAAGGGGTTGAATTCGTGGGAGAGTATGTTGATATGAAAAAATATCAATGGAACAAGACTGTGTACTGAGCATTTGCAAGAATCATAAGAAAATAGCTATGTGAATGGCAATAGCAGATGGAATGCCTAATCAAAAGAAGTTGCTGGGAAAGATAACCTTTTTTCCAACAACCTCCTTTTATTATAGGTATTTTTTACGGTATCATGAAGATGGTAGTCGCCAGCGCCGACAGCTCCGAATTATCATCTCCTGCGCTTAGCATGGAAGAAGCGTTAAAGGAAATCGTCATGGACGTCTCTTCTCCAAAGGTAGGCGCAGCGGCATATTTTTCCATTGCCGTCACCAGGCCGGAGGAAACTTCCTCGATGGAGTAGTATGTCCCGCCCTCAAATTCTGAGTAAGCGCTGGTTAAGCTGGTGTTTGGCGTAGTCTTGATCTCTACCGTATAACTAAAGATTCCCGTCTCCTTCTTAGGGATGCCCACCGTGTACTGGCACTGCTTCATCATGGTCTTTAAGGATTCCTGATATCTTGCCACATAGGCTTCGCTCAAATCAGACGGCGGGTCGAATACGTCTGCCTCATACCATGCGAGCGCCTCTTCCTCGGTGCGGTCGGTATGCAGCGCAAAACGGGCGACGTCGCCTTTGAAGGAGGCGTCTAAGTATGCCTTGACGAAGTCGTAGCAGTCCAGGATGTCGCAGACTTGGTCATAAGGCGTCATGGCTCCGTACAAAGCCTGGGAGAGAAGATTCCCGAGACTTTCTTCTGAAATCTTGTAGGATTCCCCTTCGCTGTATACACTCAGCGTCGTTATCGTCTCTTCCTCATAGGAAGGAGAATTTTTTATGAGCTTAGTATCCTTTTCCAGTATGGAAGTCACTGCCCCGGTAAGTTCCGTAGTCTCCAGAGAAGCGATGTGTTCGACGTTGGCAGTTTCTACGGTCTTCTTAATGTTGAGCGGAGTGTATGTCACCTGGACGGAAAATGTCCCGTCGTTCATCTTCTTTGCTTTTGCCACTTCAAAGGAGATGGAACTGAAGGAATCCTTCATGAATTCCAGATAAGGCTCCCGCAATTCTTCCGGAAATTGCAGGACGTATAAATCATTGCTTTCGGCAATGCCTTCATCCAGCATTGCGGCAAAGCTGTCGGAACCATTTTCCTTGATGGAAGTAATCTGTCCTCCTACATATTCGTCGATTTTGTTGTCGCTGCATCCTGTCAGCAATACGAAGGCAAATATGCAGGAGATAAGAAATGTTGGTTTTCGCATGAAACTTGTCCCCCTGTTTATTATGATGTTTCCATTGTATCATTCTAAAAACATGTATTCAATAGAAAATACTACTGGAAAATGGGCAGTATTTTTTATATAATAGATTAACAGGTCAAAATTCATCGAATAAAGGAGATTTTGTATGAAAATGTTAGCAATCGACAAGGAACTGAAAGGGAATTCTTATCCGGGACGGGGGATTATCATCGGGAAAAGCCCGGATGGAAGGCATGCCGTGACTGCTTATTTTATCATGGGGCGAAGCGTGAACAGCCGGAACCGTATTTTTGTGGAGGATGGGGAAGGAATCCGGACACAGGCTTTTGACCCGGCGAAGCTGACAGATCCGAGCCTGGTTATCTATGCTCCTGTGCGTGTGCTGGGGAACAAGACCATTGTGACTAATGGGGATCAGACCGATACCATTTATGAAGGGATGGACAGGCAGATGACCTTCGAGCAGTCTTTGCGGTGCAGGGAGTTCGAGCCGGATGCTCCCAACTATACGCCGAGGATTTCGGGAATTATGCATATTGAAAAGGGGAATTACAATTATGCAATGTCGATTTTGAAGAGCAATAACGGATGTCCGGGCAGCTGTAACCGGTATACGTTTGCGTATGAGAATCCGGCGGCCGGGGAAGGGCATTTTATCCACACATACCAGTGTGACGGCGAGCCGCTTCCGAGTTTTGAGGGCGAGCCGAAGCTGATTGAAATTTCTGATGATATGGATGCGTTCACAGAGCTTCTGTGGGACAGCTTGAACGAGGAGAATAAGGTGTCGCTCTTCGTTCGGTACATTGATATTGCCACAGGGGAATACAGGACGAGGATTGTGAACAAGAACCAGTAAGTCCGTGTACTTCTGAAATGTAAAAAATAAAGGGAGGATGATTTGAGATGAAAGAGCTGGAATTAAAATATGGCTGCAACCCGAACCAGAAGCCGTCAAGGATTTATATGGCAGATGGTGGGGAGCTGCCGATTCAGGTGCTGAATGGTAAGCCGGGGTATATTAACTTTTTGGATGCATTTAACGGATGGCAGTTAGTGAAGGAGCTAAAGAAGGCGACAGGGCTTCCGGCGGCGACGTCTTTTAAGCATGTGTCGCCTGCGGGGGCGGCGGTAGGGCTTCCCCTTTCAGATACCCTTGCGAAGATTTACTGGGTAGACGACTTAGGCGGATTGTCGCCCCTTGCCTGTGCCTATGCGAGGGCGCGGGGGGCTGACCGAATGTCTTCTTTCGGGGATTTTATTTCTCTGTCGGATGTGTGCGACGTGGATACGGCGAGGCTGATTAAGCGCGAGGTGTCGGACGGCGTGATTGCGCCGGGGTACGAGGCGGAGGCGCTTCAGATCCTGAAGGCGAAAAAAAACGGGAATTATAATGTGATTCAGATCGACCCGGATTATGTGCCGGAGGCGCTGGAGCATAAGGATGTGTTTGGCATTACGTTCGAGCAGGGACGGAATGAGCTGAAGATTGACGACGCTTTTTTTGCAAATGTAGTGACAGAGAATCAGGAGCTTACAAAAGAGGCGAAACGGGATCTGGCGATTTCCATGATTACGCTGAAATATACCCAGTCGAATTCTGTCTGCTATGTGAAGGACGGCCAGGCGATTGGAATCGGTGCGGGGCAGCAGTCCAGGATTCACTGTACGCGCCTTGCGGGGCAGAAGGCGGATAACTGGTGGCTGAGGCAGTCCCCGCAGGTGATGGGGCTGCCCTTCGTGGATTTCATCCGCCGTGCGGACAGGGATAATGCGATTGACCTGTATATCGGGGAAGATTATATGGATGTGCTGGCAGACGGCGCGTGGCAGGGGATTTTTAAGGAGAAACCAGAAGTATTTTCCGGAGAGGCGAAGCGGGAGTGGCTTAATAAGCTGACGGATGTATCCCTTGGGTCGGATGCATTCTTCCCGTTCGGGGATAATATTGAGCGCGCCCATAGGAGCGGCGTGCGGTATATTGCGCAGCCTGGCGGGTCAGTCAGAGATGATAACGTGATTGAGACTTGTAATAAATATGGGATAGCAATGGCGTTCACAGGCCTTAGACTGTTCCATCATTAAAGACGTGATATAAAAAGGCAGTCGGGAAATGTCATTTTCATAGCATTTTCCGGCTGCCTTTCTGAGATGCTATTTAAAATTTACAGTTGTATATTTCCCTAAAACCTTATATAATAGTAAAGTATTTTGTTATTATTGTGCAAAAAAAACGGTAAATAAGGTAAATGATGTGAAGGAGTTAATGATTATGGGTAAATATTTTGGAACAGATGGTTTCCGGGGCGAGGCAAATGCGGTTTTAACTGTAGAGCATGCGTTTAAGGTCGGACGTTTTCTTGGATGGTATTATGGGCAGAATCACAAGGCCAAGGTTGTGATCGGTAAAGATACGAGGCGGAGCAGCTATATGTTCGAGTATGCGCTGGCGGCGGGAATCACCGCCTCAGGGGCGAATGCGTACCTGTTACATGTAACTACGACGCCCAGTGTTTCTTATGTGACGAGGACGGAAGATTTTGACTGTGGAATCATGATTTCGGCGAGCCATAATCCCTTCTATGATAACGGAATTAAGATTATCAGCGGGAAGGGACATAAGATTGAAGCGGATGTGGAGGAAAAGATCGAGGCGTATATAGACGGGGAGATTGACGAGCTTCCCCTTGCAAAGAGGGAGAATATCGGGCGTACCGTGGATTATGCGGCGGGGAGGAACCGTTATATCGGCTATCTGATTTCGCTGGCGACCCGTTCCTTTGAGGATATGCGGGTGGGCTTGGATTGTTCCAACGGGAGTGCCTTTGCCATTGCCAAGAGCGTGTATGATGCGCTGGGCGCAAAGACCTATGTGATAAACTGTGAGCCGGACGGGACGAATATTAATGCGGACTGTGGTTCGACCCATATCGAGGTTCTGCAGAAGTATGTAAAGGAGAAGAAGCTGGACGTTGGCTTTGCGTACGACGGTGACGCAGACCGGTGTATTGCCGTGGATGAGAACGGCAATGTGGTGGACGGCGATTTGATTCTTTACATTTGCGGGAAGTATATGAAGGAGAACGGGCGTCTCAATGGGGATACCATTGTGACCACGATTATGTCCAACCTTGGGCTTTATAAGGCTTGTGACAAGGTGGGGCTGAAATACGAGAAGACGGCTGTAGGCGATAAATATGTATATGAGAATATGGTGCGCAATAATTTCTCCCTTGGCGGGGAGCAGTCGGGACATATTATTTTCAGCAAGCATGCCACTACCGGGGACGGTATCCTGACGTCCCTGATGGTGATGGAGGTCATGCTGGAGAAGAAACTGTCCCTTGCAAAGCTGGCTGAGCCGGTCAAGATTTATCCGCAGTTATTGAAGAATGTCCGGGTGGCAGATAAGAAGACGGCGAGAGAGAATGCAGAAGTCACGAAGGCGGTAGATGCAGTGGCAAAGGCGCTGGGGGACGATGGGCGTATCCTTGTGAGGGAAAGCGGGACGGAACCTGTAATCCGGGTTATGGTCGAGGCGGCAACGGATGAGCTGTGTGAGAAATACGTGGGACAGGTGATAGATGTGATTAAGGCGGAAGGGCTGATGGTCGGCTAAGGGATTTAGGCGGCAATCATTATAGGGAAAGGGGATGTTGCAAATTTGCAGCATCCCCTTTCCCTATCCGTTCCCAAAAATCAGATAGAATGGAAGCCTTTCCCGATGATTTCGCTGGTATTTGAAATCAGCAGGAATGCATCCGGTGAATTTTCTTTGATGTAGTTCCGAAGGCGTACCGCCTCTAAACGGTTCAAAACTGTGAAGATGATGTACTTGTCTTCGCCGCTGAACGCACCTTTTGCCTCGACGATCGTTGCGCTCCTATGTATTTCATCCTTTATGAAGTCGCAGATTGGCTGTGGGTTCTTGCATACCACGTTAAAATACTTGGACAGATTCAGGCTTTCGATGAACCCGTCAATCATAAAGGAGCGAAGCGCAAGCCCCAGGAAAGAATATAGCCCTGTCTGGATATCGAACACGAAGAATCCGGCAAGGGTGATGAAGAAGTCTGTGACCAACAGTGCGTTCCCGATATTAAAGCTGGTGTATTTCTTCATAACCATAGCGATTACGTCTGTCCCGCCGCTGGACGCCCCGATATTAAACAGGACGGCAGAGCCGATGGACGGCAAGGCTATGGCGAATATCAGTTCCAGCAAGGGCTGGTCGGTCAGTGGGTGGCTTAAGGGACAGATCCGCTCAAGCCCTGACAGCGCCACTGAAAGAAGGATGCTGCTGTAGGCGGTCTTTGCAGCAAATTTCCTGCCAAGTACAAAGAAGCCGATGATGAGCAAAACCATATTTGCCACAAATGAAAAATCTCCCGCGGAGATTGCGCCGGATTTAGCGACTAAGACGGCAAGTCCTGTGATTCCCCCAAAGGTAAAGTTATTGGAGAATTTGAAGAAATAGATTCCGACCGCCATTACCAGCGTACTCAGAGTTAGATTGATAAAGTTCTTAAATTGTGATTTCATGATTAACCTCGACAAAAAATTCTTTTGATACCACACCCGATTGTAACGCTGACGTCTGGAAATGTCAATGGTATTCCGGAATCTGCATTAGAATTGGAAAATCGGCGCATAATACCTCCTATAAAGGAGGATTTTGAGATGCATAAGTATTTACCGATTACGGATGTATACGCAAGAGAAATCTTAGATTCCCGCGGGAATCCGACTATAGAAGTGGAAGTCCTTGCCGGCGGCGAGTTCCTGGGGCGGGCGAGTGTTCCTTCCGGCGCATCTACCGGGCAGTATGAGGCGCTGGAGCTGCGTGACAAGGCAGAGCGTTACGGCGGGCTTGGGGTGGAACTGGCTGCGGACCATGTGAATGCACGGATTGCGCCTGCAATCATCGGGGTAAATGTGTTTGATCAGCCGATGATTGACCGGATTATGTGTAAGTTGGATGGTACGGAGAATAAGTCAAACCTGGGGGCGAACGCCATGCTGGGAGTGTCTATGGCCACAGCCCGGGCAGCGGCCAAGGCCCTTAGGATTCCCCTCTATTCCTATCTTGGAGGAACTAATGGGAAACGCCTTCCGGTGCCGATGATGAATATCATGAACGGCGGGAAGCATGCGGACAATACCATTGATATTCAGGAATTTATGATTATGCCTGTGGGGGCATGCTGCTTTAAGGAAGGGCTTCGGATGTGTGCAGAGATTTACCACGCACTGAAAAATCTATTGAAAAAGCATGGTTACAGTACCGGGGTCGGCGACGAAGGGGGATTTGCGCCTAATCTTCCAGATGCCAGGGAGGCGCTCCGGTTCATTATGGACGCCGTCGGGGACGCCGGATACAAGGCACGGGAGGATATTGTGATTGCGCTTGATGTGGCGGCCACGGAGCTGTATGATAAGTCCGCGAAGAAATATATTTTTGAGGGCGAGAGTAAGATGCACGGGCATCAAGTCGTGCGTTCGGCGGAGGAATTGATTGATTATTATGAGGAGCTGGCACAGGAATTTCCCATTGCGTCTATCGAAGACCCGCTGGATGAGGAAGACTGGGACGCCTGGGAGATTCTGACTGACAGGCTGGGGGCAAACTTACAGCTTGTGGGGGATGATTTGTTCGTCACCAATGAGAAACGGCTTAGGAAGGGGATTGAACGCAGGGCAGCCAATGCGATTCTGGTTAAGGTGAATCAGATCGGTACGCTGACCGAGGCGTTCAATGCTATTGAAACAGCGAAATGTGCGGGATACCGGACGATTGTTTCCCATCGGTCAGGCGAAACGGCGGACTCGCTGATTGCAGATATTGCCGTGGCGTTCAATGCGGGGCAGATTAAGACCGGAGCGCCTTGCCGCTCAGAGCGGGTGGAGAAGTATAACCAGCTCCTCAGGATTGAGGAACGGCTGGGGGATGTGGCACAATACCGGAACCCATTTGCTTAACCTGAAAATTTCATTCATTTTGCTGTGGCTCTATCTTGCTATTTCGGGCGTCTTATGGTAGAATAAAAAAGGTTTAGCCGTAGGAGGTGTAGAAGGTGGAGATTCTAAAGATAATATTAATGATTATATTCGCAATAGACTGTATTGCACTGACAGCGATTGTCTTGATGCAAGAAGGCAAGTCTGCGGGACTTGGGACGATCAGCGGTATGGCGGATACTTACTGGGGGCAGAACAAGGGGCGTTCTATGGAGGGCGCGCTGGTGAAGTCTACCAAGTTCCTTGCAATCCTGTTTATTGTATTGGCAGCGGTGTTGAATTTAAAAGTATTTGCATAGGCGGCATATTTTTATGAGAATGGTGGGACACTCCTGTATGGGGGTGTCTCTTTGTATATGGGGATACATATTATGAGTGGGGAGGAGTACCAGGAGATGGACAAGGCATTTGAAAAGAGAAAAAAGGTGGTCTATGACTTCATATGTGATAGTCTGTATGTTCCGATGAAGTTCAAGGAGCTTGCCATGATCTTGCAGGTTCCCAAGGAACAGCGGGATGAGCTGCGGGAAGTGCTGGAATCTTTGGAGGCGGACGGTAAGATCTACCTGTCAAAGCGGGGAAAGTTCTGCAAGGGGGAGGCCAAGCGACTGGCAGGGACGTTCCGCGCAAGCCTGAAGGGGTTCGGGTTCGTCGTAACGGAGGATGGCTTTGGGGACGTCTATATCTGTGAGGAGGATGTAAACGGTGCATTCGATGGGGATCAGGTGGAGTTTGTAATCACGAAGGAGCATCAGGGAGAAAAACGGAACCGGGAAGGCCGGATTGTGGGGATCATTGTAAGGGGGATGACCCATGTCGTAGGACTGTACCGGAAAAAGGAACAGCAGAATTATGGATTCGTGCTGCCGGATAACCAAAGATTTCCCTATGATATTTTTGTGCCGGCTGAGAAAGCGAAAGGAGCAGTCAGTGGGCATAAGGTGGTGGTGGAGCTGACTTCCTACGGGGAGCCGGGGCGGAATCCAGAGGGACGGGTGACAGAGATCATCGGGCATGTCAATGACCCTGGCACGGATATTATGTCGATCGTGAAGGGGTATGACCTGCCTGTGGAATTTTCTGAGAAGCTTCTGAATCAGGCGGATCGTGTGGCCAAAGAGGTCAGCCCTGCAGACATGGCAGGGAGGAAGGACTTACGGGACTGGCAGATGGTGACCATTGACGGGGAGGATGCAAAGGATTTGGACGACGCGGTTTCCCTTACGGCGGAGGGAGAGAATTTCCTGTTGGGCGTCCATATTGCGGATGTGGCGAACTATGTCCAGGAGAACAGCGCCATTGACCGGGAGGCAAGGGAGCGGGGAACCAGCGTTTATCTGGCTGACCGCGTGATTCCCATGCTGCCCCATAAATTGTGCAACGGGATCTGCTCGCTGAATGCGGGGGAGGATCGGCTGGCGCTTAGCTGTATCATGACGGTAGACCGAAAAGGGATTGTGGTTTCCCACGAGATTGCGGAGACTGTGATTCACGTGGATGAGCGTATGTCTTATACCAGTGTCAGGAAGATTCTGGAGGACGGCGATGAAAAAGAGATGGAACGATACCGTGATCTTTTGCCTATGTTCCGGCGGATGGGGGAGTTGTCCCGGATTCTGCGGGAGCGCAGACAGAGGCGCGGGTCGATTGATTTTGATTTCCCGGAGACGAAGCTTAGGCTCGACGAGGACGGCAAGCCGCTTGAGATTCTGCCCTATGACCGGAATGTAGCGACGAAGATAATTGAGGATTTTATGCTGTTGGCAAACGAGACGGTGGCGGAGGACTTTTTCTGGCAGGAGATCCCCTTCGTGTATCGAACCCATGAGCCGCCGGATGAGGAGAAGATTCGGACACTTGCCGCATTTATCAATAATTTTGGGTATTCCATGCATATCGGCGTCAATGAGATCCGCCCTAAGGAGATTCAGAAGCTCCTTGCCAAGGTGGAGGATACGCCCGAGGAGGCGTTGATTTGCCGCCTGGCGCTGCGCTCAATGAAGCAGGCACGGTATATGCCGGAAAATGTGGGGCACTTCGGACTTGCGGCGAATTATTATACACATTTTACTTCGCCTATCCGGAGATATCCGGATCTGCAGATCCATAGGATTATTAAGGATCACCTACGCGGGCGGATGGATGAGGAGCGGATGGCTCATTATCAGCGTATCCTTCCGGAAGTGACGAAGCATTCCAGTGAGATGGAGCGGAGGGCTGAGGAAGCAGAGCGTGAGACAGTTAAGCTTAAAAAGGTCGAGTATATGCAGCAGTATATTGGGGATGAATTTGAAGGCGTGATTTCCGGCATGACGAAGTGGGGAATGTATGTGGAGCTGCCGAATACTGTGGAAGGCCTGGTGCATGTGGCGAATATGTCAGACGACCATTATGATTATTACGAGGAGCGGTACGAGATGGCAGGGGCGCATTCCGGCAAGGTGTATAAGTTGGGGCAGCGGGTTCGGGTGCGGGTGATGGATGCGGACAGGATGCTTCGGACGATTGATTTTGAGATGGCAGATTCGGTTTCTGAGTGATGTTTGTCCGGATATGGTGGCAATAAAGAGTGTTTTGATAGAAGGAGGTCATGCATATGGCAAAGACGAATGGGAAGATGATTGCCAATAATAAGAAGGCATACCATGATTATTTTATTCTGGATACCTATGAGGCGGGAATTGCACTCCATGGGACTGAGGTAAAATCTCTCAGGATGGGCAAGTGCAGTATCAAGGAGTCTTTTATCCGTGTGGACAATGGCGAGGTCTACGTCTATGGTATGCATATCAGCCCTTATGAGAAGGGAAATATTTTCAATAAAGATCCGCTTAGGGTCAGGAAGCTCCTTCTCCATAAGTCGGAGATCAACAAGCTCCTTGGGAAGACGAAGGAAAAAGGGGTGGCAATCGTGCCGCTGAAAGTTTATTTTAAGGGCAGTCTTGTGAAGGTCGAGATTGGGCTGGCCAAGGGGAAGAAGCTGTATGACAAGCGGCAGGATATTGCGAAGAAGGATCAGCAAAGAGAGGCCCAGAGGGATTTCAAGGTGCGCAATATCGGGTTATAGTAATTGCAGATAAAGGAGGGGGATATGTATGGTGCCGACTAAAAAAGATGATTTGCGTAAGATGGTCACGCAGACGACGATTGAGACGTATGAGGAGCTGACGCCTCAGTTAATTCAGCTGATTGAAAAGACAAAAAGGGATGATACGCTTTCGGAAGCGCAGAAGCAGGATGAGATTTCTTTGCATTTGCTGGGGTATGTGAAGTCCTGTACCAATGAGATCATTGTGGAGGTGCTGGCGGAGATTTTGGGGCTTTCGGAAGAATCATTTTCTTAAAATTCCAGAAAGGGATTGCGCAACGGGCGTACTGGGAATACAATAGAATTATTCTAATAGAGGAAGGGGCAGGTAAGATGTCTTATTGTGTGAAATGTGGTGCGAAGGTGGATGACGGGATTATGACATGCCCGCAGTGTGGCGCGCAGATACCGAATCTATCGGGCAGTTATTCCGGAGGCAGCCAGAACAGCGATACAGGCTATGGACAGAGCGGCGCGCAAGGATATACATATGGCCAGCAAGGGTATGGGCAGGATAACCAATATGGGTATCAGTCAGGAGGATATGGACAGGACAGCCAGTATGGGTATCAAGCGGGGGGATATCAGCAGGATAGCCAGTATGGGCAACATGCGGGAGGATATGGGCAGTACGGGTATGAGGCGCAGCGGTATGGTTCAGCAGACTTTTTTGACCAGAGTGAAGTGAGCCGGAATAAAGCGATGGGCGTACTCTCATATCTTGGAATCCTTTTGTTGATACCGCTTCTGGCAGGTGATAAGCAGTCGCAGTATGTCAAACATCATGTGAATCAGGGATTGGTACTGTTTCTAGCGTCTTCGCTGGTGGATTTGCTGGAAGGTGATTGGGTGTGGGGGCTGCATTCGATCATTCATTTCGGCGGAGGGATGTTTTCGTGGATTTTTGACATTCTGGGTCTGGTGTTCCTTATCTTGGCAATCATGGGGATCGTCTCCGCTTGTAAGGGCGACAGGAAAGAATTGCCGTTGATTGGGAAAATTCGGTTTTATCAGTAAGCGCTTGCTGAATAAAAGGAGAATCGCTTCTTAATTCTAATTAAGAAGCGATTCTCCTTTTTCGTCTATAAAATATCCATAGACACACTCTAATATACGTACGATGGATTGCTTTTATCCAATAAGACATAAAAATGTATTACGAAAAAGTATACTTTTTCGTAATGATGAAATTCATAAAATATCTTAATCATTCTAATATATTATCGACAATTCGTCAATAAACTTAACACTCATTTATTGTAATATTTGTCCAAAAAATTTTTCATGAAAATGATTACGAAAAAGTATGGTTTTTCGTTTTCGTAAGAACTTTGTTATAAAGCCATACGGCTGAAATGAGGTGGTTAGATTGCCAACAGAGAAGATATGCAAAACTGTCCATCAATACAATAAAGAGCCGATTTTAGCCGAAGATATGGAAAAACTCTTGGAAATTGCAAGAGATTACAGGAAAGTAAAAAATTATGTATATGAACGATTTGGAGGGATTGGCAGCCTTACGAAGATTTATCCTGGCTATACTGTTCAAAATGAAATGACAAAGGATGGTTTAAGGAAACGTTTGGAAATGCCTTCGGTATATTTCTATCTGGCAATGTTTGATGCTCTTGGAGATATTAAGTGCCAGTGGGCAAAGACTAAATCAATTGTTTTGAAGCATGTAGGGCAGAATGAAGGGTTTACGGAAGAGGAAAAACATTACTTACGATTCTTATTAAAGGTTAGCAATGCATTTGAAGCTGTACTGAATGGAAAACCGATTGAATTAAAACGAGAACTGCAAGAACAACATGATTTACTGGCAGAAAAGATTAATGTGAAAAAGCTGCAGAATTATCTTTGCAGGCAGGTGCGGAAGCATCATTTGAAATTGCATACGGATGTAGAAGAAGGATTTTTTATAGCAGAGAGGGCGTATCGATATGCGGATCATGGAATCTATATTTCTGTAAAACAAAAACGAAAACGTATATTTATTACACTGACAGATAATAATCAGTACACATCTCAGCTTTATATAAAATTGTTGCCAGATCAAGGCAGAATAGAAATTAAAGTTCCAATTTACGTAACGGTACATGAACATGTTGACTATACAAACTACGTGGGAGTGGCGGTTGGAATGTATACGATGTTTACGACAGATGAAGGACATCGGTATGGGGAAGAATTAGGAAATTATCAGATAGAATATGCAGACTGGCTTCGGAAACAGACGGGGACCTATATCCATAATAAAGAAGATAATCCGGGGAGAATAAAATACAGACATAGAAAAAGAAGATACGAGCAGACGCTGCATAATTACATTAATCAGGAGATTAACCGATTTATGCGGATAGAGAAGCCCAAAGAGATTTATATTCCAAAGTTTCCCAAACCAAAGGCTGGTGGAGTGAACAGTAGGTTGAACCATTATAATACACTGTGGCATAGAGGATATATCCGCAACAGATTGAAGCAAAAATGTCGAGAACAGTCTGTAAAAATCGTGGAAGTCATAGGAAAAGACATTAGTAGGGAGTGTAGTTGTTGTGGGAATATAGGTGAGAAAAAAAACGGAGTTTTTGTATGCCCCTTTTGTGAATATCAGGTGGAAGAGAAGGTTAATACGGCGTTAAATGCAAAGAAACGCGGACAGGGAGAGCAGAGAATTCATTAGTATAATCCATAGGGTCATAAGAATAGCTGTTTGGATAAATTTGAGCTGTGAGCAAGAATTTTACCGAAAGGACTAAAGAGCGTATTCATGATATATAAAACAAAAGTCGGCATTAGAAGGCAGTCAATGATTGCGTATTGGGTATGCCAGGACCTCGTGAACATATGGAATGATTAGCGGGGAGCGAAGCAGAAAGTATCTGCATCATCAGGAATATTATGGATGACCAATGTGTCTTATTTGAATATACAGCAATGGAGAGAAAATAAAGCAATGGGAAAATGGAATAATGAAAAAGAGGCAAGAAAAGAAATAAAGGAGATTGTGGCAGAATATTACCATGAATTTATAGAAAAGGAACGAAGGAATTATTTGTTTAAACCTGGCGACCGGATATGCTATGCCGCCAGAGTTTTTGACGAAAAAGAAATGCAGAGCTTAACGGATAGTGTTTTGGATTTTTGGTTGACATCCGGAAGATTTACCAATTCATTTGAATTAGAGTTTTCAAAATGGATTGGTTCAAAATATGTGCATCTTGTGAATAGCGGATCATCTGCAAATCTAATTGCTTTCAGTATTTTAACATCCGAAGAACTTGGCGAGAAACGCATAAAACCGAGAGATGAGATAATCACAGTTGCATGTGGGTTTCCGACAACGATATCCCCCATTCTTATCTATGGTGCAGTACCTGTTTTTGTTGATGTATCGATTCCGCAATATAATATTGATGTAAGCAAACTGGAAGAAGCGCTTTCTGAAAAGACAAAAGCGGTAATGATTGCACATACCTTAGGGAATCCGTTTAATATAGAAAGGGTTAAGCTGTTTTGCGAGAAAAACAACCTTTGGTTAATTGAAGATAATTGTGATTCGCTGGGGGCTTTATATACTATTAACAGTGAGACGCGCTTTACGGGAACGTGGGGAGATATTGGGACATCAAGTTTTTATCCGCCGCACCACATGACTATGGGGGAAGGGGGATGCGTTTATACCAATCATCCTGTTTTGAGTAAATTGATTTTATCATATAGGGATTGGGGGAGAGATTGCATCTGTTTGCCTGGCTTTGATAATTGCTGTGGACACCGTTATGATGGGAAATTTGGTCAATTGCCTCAAGGGTATGACCATAAATATGTATACAGTCACTTTGGATATAATTTAAAAGCTACAGATATGCAGGCGGCTGTGGGATGCGAGCAGTTAAAAAAATTACCGGAATTCATTAAAAAGCGAAATCGAAACTGGAATTTAATGCATGAAAAACTCTCGGAAGTCAGAGATAAAATAATATTGCCGGAGCCTGTGGAAAACGGTATCCCCTCATGGTTTGGATTTTTAATAACGTTAAAAAACGGATGTAAAAAGAATCGTGGGGAAGTGGTCCGATATATTGAAGCTCATAATATTCAGACAAGGCTTTTGTTTGGGGGGAATTTATTAAAACACCCTTGTTTTGACCTTGTCAGAAATACAGATGCATATAGAGTGGTGGGTGAACTTAGAAATACCAATTATATCATGAAAAATTCATTCTGGGTTGGAGTTTATCCTGGATTGACAGATGAAATGATTCAATATGTAGCCGAAATAATTGTGAAGGCGGTACAGTAACCTATTTAAGGTAAAGGGTGTGAAAGAATGGTGATAGGAATAGATGGAACTTTCTGTTCATTTGAATGTGCGGCAATATTTAATGAAAGGTGTTATTTTGTTGATTTTGATGATTCGGTACTATATTCGTTTGGCTTATTGGATGGGGATTTAAGGGTTGAGCTGTCTATTTTTGAAAGAAAAGGAACAAGAATGTTTTCATCTATGATTATTATGGATGGCATCGTATATTTATTCCCTTTTAATGCAGAGAATATATACAGAATTGATTTAGAGACTAAGGAGATTCAGACAATTGCTTTTAAACTTCCGAATACATACGAAAAATCAGTTTATGCGAAGTTTTTTGGGGCGTATAGATATGGAAATAAAATATATGTCTTGGGGGCCGCATGGCCGATTGTCCTTGAATATAATACGTTAATAGATGATGTAAATGTATTCAGTGATTTGGGCAAGGATTTACTTAAATATACATTAGATATTGAAGAAAAATCATTTTTTTGTAAAGGGTGCATCGAAGGAAAAAAATTATATGTACCATATTGTAAAGGAAATGCTCTGATAGAAATATTTTTGGAAGACCAGAAGTATGTAATACACGAAATATCCGAAACAACGGATGGATTTTCATGTGCCTTTGCAGATAATGGTAATCTATGGATGACTTCCAGAAGAGGCGGAAGGGTATATTATTCGGAGTGCAAATTTCATGATTACAAAAGATATGATATTGGAACAAATAGAGATGAAAGAATTGGCTGTAGATTTATAGATATTGTCAAAATTAATCATAAGATTGTAGTAACTGGTTTCTTGTCACCTTGTAGTTATGAGTTCTTGGAAGAAGAAGATCGGTTTGCCAGGGTCGATTTAGGGGGAGGAATCATGTGGACAACAATTACTGGCGATGGAGAATTGCTTATGTGTTCATTGGATAGTGGGAAAGTACTTTTGCTAGGAGAGAAAAAAGAGAATTCTTTTCGTTTAAAAAAATATGGGAGAAAAGATCCAGGATTAATGAAAGAAAATAGTTTGGATACATTGAACGATTATTTGAAGGACTTAATTGTAGGAGTATAAATATGAGTGAAATAAGAATGTTAGATCTAAATCTTAGAGGGGAAAAAAAAATCTGGGGCATGAAAGGACAGGACATACGAGGAGAATTCAGTAAACGATATGAAAAAAATTTTTACGAAAAAAATGGGATTTCATTCAATACGGATGAATTGTTTTATTCTAAATCACACAAAAATGTTATACGTGGATTGCATTTTCAAACCCATAAACCTCAGGCAAAAATAGTAAGTGTGGTGAGCGGAAGCGTATGGGATGTAATTGTTGATCTGAGAAATGACAGCACTACATATGGAAAATGGGAGTCGATTACGTTAAGTGGAGATAATAAGATATCTTTGTATATTCCGAAAGGATTTGCCCATGGCTTTTTGGCTACAGAGGATAACACAATTATGATTTATCAATGTGAAGGAGAATATTTGTCACATTGTGATAGTGGAATAAGGTTTGACGACCCGATTCTTGGAATTCTTTGGCCAGTCGATATTTCAGAGGCGGTTATGTCAGAAAGAGATAAAAAGTTTATGTATTTTGAGGAATTTGCCAAATGTGGTTATTCGTTTTTGGAGCAGAAATGAATGTTTGAGAAAATAAAAAATGAACAAGTGGAGCTTGGAAAAAAAGTTCATATTTTTGGGGCGTCTCAACTTGGAAAAAAGTTGTTTGATGAACTTAAAATTCATGATATTTGTGTTGATACATTTTTAGATAATGATAAATCCAAGCAATTTCAAAGGATTAGAGGCGTAAGAGTGGAGGCTCCTGAGCGATTGAAAACTCAGGATAAAGATTTAACAATCGTTATTATTGCAAGCTTGAATTTTTATAAGGAAATGAAGGAGCAAATTAAATCTTTTGTTTCTTATGAAAATGTATATGAAGTATAACAAAAATTTTAATAAAATTGCGATACCAAATTATAATGAATCTTTGGTATCGGTTATTCTTACCGTATATAATCAATGGAATTATACATATAATTGTTTGGATTCTTTTGTAAATACAAAAACTAAAGTGCCTTATGAAATTATTATCGGAGATAATAATTCCACTGATGAGACAAAAGATATAGAGAAAATTATTGTTGGGGCAAAAATAATTCATAGATCGGAAAATATAGGTTATTTAAGAAATGTAAATGCAACCGTTGAGTTGGCGCAATCGAAATACATACTGATTTTACAGAATGATACGTATTTTATTGAAGACTACTGGCTTGACCGGCTTGTTGAATATATGGAAGAAAATCCTAAGTGTGGAGCGGTAGCGCCATATATGTGCGGTTATGACGGGAAAGAGGGTATAGGGGGATGTATGCTTGAGAATGATGGGAATGTTATTCCTATAGTAGGGAAAAAGACGCTGGTTCCTTATAGTGTCATGTACATCCAACCAGCAGCAGTATTATGCCGAAATGAGCTTTGGAGAATCGTAAAGGGATATGATGAGGCTTATATGCCGGCGTGGTGTGAAGATGAAGATTTTTATCTGAAGTCGGCAGAACTAGGCTATGATCTTGTTATATGTCCGGATATAAAATACATTCATTATGGTTCAAAGACGTATGGTGCATGCCCAGTTCACATTCAGAAGGAACATTTAGATATTCTTGTGGGCAGGTGGGGAAAGAAGATTCCAATTATCAAAAAAAGTATCAGAAAAAGAAACCAGGACAGAGGACTCGGTGATATATGGTTAAATTAGCGATAACAGGAGCAACAGGTTATTTAGGCAGTGCGTTTATTAAAAGGTATAGTACTAGATTTGATATTTTCTGCATTGTCCGAAAGGATTCGGATATAAAAATATTAAGTGAAAGCAGATGTAGGATTATAAAGTACGGAGAATGGGAGGAACTTTATGAAAAAATGAAAGTGGTTTCTCCCGATATTCTTGTTCATCTTGCAGGAGTTTTTCTTAATGAACATAATGAAAATACGATAATAAACATGCTTGAATGTAATATTATGTTTTCAACTGTCATTGTTGATGCAGCTGTTTGTGCAGGTTGTAAAAGAATTATAAATACAAGTTCATACTGGCAGCATTATAACAAAGAAAGGTATAATCCGGTTAATTTGTATGCGGCAACAAAGCAGAGTTTTGAAGACATATTGCTTTATTATGTAAAGGCAAAAGAAAGCAGTGTAATCACATTAACAATTTTTGATACGTATGGACCTTTTGATAAGAGACGAAAAGTGTTGAACTTGGTTATGGAAACAGAGGACGGAAAAGAATTTGGGATGTCTGACGGTTCTCAAAAGATGTATTTTTGCTATCTTGACGATTTGATTGACGCATATGGAGCGGCAATAAAGCGATGTATGGCACATTCTCCAGGGACATATGAAAAATATGCGCTTAGGGACGAAAAACCTGTAACATTAAGATATGCGGTCGAGACATTGTTGGAAGTATTGGGGAAAAAGGTAAAAATCAATTGGGGAAAAGTACCAAATAGAAAAAGAGAAATTTCTGACCCAGAAAATATAGGAACAGTACTTCCAGAATGGAAACCTTCACATACATTAAAAGAGGGGGCTGAAGCTATTAAAAAA
>OFHO01000998.1_pt1 | contig 22814 bp, 25 predicted proteins | sample 1521531 | NCBI WGS metagenome assembly OFHO01 (sample SAMEA3504124, study PRJEB24116) | mouse gut metagenome | biome: mouse gut; feature: mouse-associated habitat; material: faeces | place: Denmark | collected 2011
ATGAGGGAAAGTATTATACCCTCAGTGAGCAGCGGATTCCTTACCAGCGTGATAAGACTTTAGACTTCCGGTTCTTTATTCTCACACTGTTTGCGATTGCAATGGAGCTGGAAGGGAAGGAGCAGATTCAGCCGGAGGATGTGGTTCAGATCCAGCTTCCTATCGGACTGCCGCCGAAGCATTTTGCAGAGCTTTATGAAAAGTATGAGGCTTTTTTCCGGGCGGAAGGCAAAGTATTGGATCTGAATTTTAACGGAAAGATTTATCATATCTGTATTCAGGAGGTACGGGCCTTTGTACAGGACTTTGCGGCCATGATGACCATAGGACAGGATATTATGCAAGTCCCGAAAGCAGTCGGTATTGATATCGGAGGCTTTACAACCGACTATCTTCTGATGAGGAAAGGAAAACCTGATATGGGATATTGCGATTCTCTGGAAAAGGGAGTGATTACCATGTATAACCAGATTATCTCCAGTGTCAACAGCGAGTATGACATGCTGCTGGAGGATACGGATATTGACAGTATCCTTGCCGGGAATACACAGTATTATGATGACAGCGTGGTACGTATGACAGAGAGCATGGTGCAGGATTTTGTGACAGATCTGCTGAATAGCATAAGAGAGCGCGGAATAGATACGAAGACATCCTATACGGTTTTTATCGGCGGCGGTGCTGTCCTGCTGAAGCAATTCCTTGAAAGATCGGATCGTCTTGGAAAATATCTGTTTATTGAAGATCTGAAGGCTAATGCCAGGGGATATGACCTGTTATACCGCGCATATGAGAATGGGAAGTGATGGATATGGCGAAGAAAAATCCGTATGTATTTACCATTGGATTTGATGAAACAGATCCAGGCCATGTACGGGCTGCCGAGATTCTGAACGGAACGAAGAAGAAGGCCCAGTTGATTGCTGCTGCTATTTTAAGCTATGTAGATGGTGTTGATTCAGAAAGAATCCCTGATTTTCATGTGGAATCATTTCAGCCTCTTTTGGAAAAACTGATACAGAAGGAACTGGAAAAAGCCATGAGCGGGTGCCTGGCAATCTCTGCTGGTAAGGAAGATCAGTCTTCAGATTCAGTTTTGGATCTTTCACCTGAAGAAAAGGAAATGGATGAAAGCATAACCCAGAACATCATGGAGGCAATGGACACCTTCCGCAAGAACTAATCAGGTTTATAACTATTAAACATAGCTGTTATAAAACGTAACAAAGAAAAAGCAGTCCCATCATAGGCGGGGCTGCTTTTATCATATTCGGACATTTTTTTATTTTCCATCTAAACTCACAGATTTACCACAGATTACTCACAGATTCGTTTTTTATACTCAAAAACAATGGTTAAGTCAATATGGGATGCAAAAATAAAGACTATTGGTTCTGGGATACTGCGGATAAGAGACCGCGCAATGTCCCCAGTGCCAGGCGCTTTGTTTCATTGGAACACTGATTAAGTTCTGCGATAATCTGTTTCATGGCAGAATCCATGGGCTCGTTTTCACCATTAAAGACTGCATCTATGGATAAATTCAAATAAGATGCCAATAAGTACAGATTTTCAAACCGGGGATTACCATTGTAATTTTCAATATCAGAGATGGTGCGGAGAGATACATGCACCATTTCTGCAAGAGCATTTTGGGACAGATTTCTTCTTAATCGTTCTTCTTTTACCGCATCTCCTAATAATTTCTTAGCCATCATTTGTATCACCTCACTTAGTTCTTATATTTTACATGAGATATGCACTATATGAAATGCGTTAAGATACCTGTTTTCACGTATTATATTGCGTGTTCGATGTGTAACAGGCAGGAAAACAAGGAATGTAGGTTTATATATGGCAGGAAAGGAAAATGTGCAGTAAGTAGTTTGTTAAAAAAATCGTAACCGCATGGTGGATGCATGAGACTCGTACACATGCAGTATATGCTGTGCCGATATTTCATATAGCACATGAAATCCGGTTGTTTTTTAATGCTGTCAGACTGGTAATATGCCGGTTTGGCAGTATTTTTTATGTAGAAATAGAGTCTTCCATGGAGCTCCATTGCCGATCTCCACCCTTAGAAATCTTTGAAACAAATTGATTTTGAAGATTTTGGAGGGAAAAATATGAATGAATATGATTATATAGGAGATAAAACAAAGAATTACTTTACTGCATATCTGCAGAAATGTATCCGGTGGAAGAGGTGGAATTATCTGAAGAAAAAAGAAAAGATTGGCAGAATGGAAAGACCTTTAGAAGAATCTTTAGAGGATTTTAGTTCTTCAATAGACGAAATGCTGGAATTGCGTTATAAAGAAGCCATTCTTTCAAGAGAACAAGAAGGACGATATCCAGGATGGAATGAATTATCAGATCAAAGGCTTACAGAAGCCCTACTGATGCTTCGGGAGGATGAAAGGTGTTTCATTTATCAACATGTTTTTGAGGAAAGAACTTTTAAAGAGATAAGCTGCCTAAACGGAGTCAAAGAAGATAAAGTAAAAAGTATTTACTATTATGCTATTCATAAAATCCGTAAATGGATGGGAGGTGACTGATGATGGAATTTGAAAGGGTTTTATTTAGAGCCAAGCAAGGAGATGAGAAGGCTATAGAACAGATATTGGAGATGTTTCGGCCAATGTTAATCAGAAATTCTTTAATACGGGGAGTATTTGATGAAGATCTATATCAAGAGCTTGCGATAGAAACATTAAAATGTATACAGCGCTTTAAACAATTGGAGTAGTGGGATGAGAGATAAAAGACACTATGAACGAAATCGGGGACAGAATAGGATAACCTTCTTGTTAAACTGCTGATTTTGTTGTAAAAATAAAGTAACCTAATTGTAAAATTTTTATAAAAGGAGATTGATGAGATGGGAACAAAAAAGATGAAGAAGACTGCGGCAGTTATCATTGCAACAGCAACCGTATGTGGAATGACGGCGGGATGTACGCCGAAAGAAGAAAAAATTGAAGTGAATGCCTCCACTTCTCCATACGAAGATATGGTGGATTATTTTGAGCAGGAAGGATTCATTTTGGAGGACTGCGAACCGGTTGATATCAATGAAACAACAGGATATCTCACAGACAATACAAACGGAGAGTTTACTGAGACGAAAGTGGCGGATAAAGCATATGATTATGATGGACTCTGGCTGTTCTGGTGGGATCAGGAAAACAAGACGGATTTATATGGCAACTATGAGTCTATGGCTGCTAACAAGGGAACGATAGTCCTTGCCGGAGGCGCCGCGGTTCTTGAGACGGAAGCGGCAAACGGAGCTTATGCGATTGCATTTTCAGAGGACTATGAAAAGAAACAGGACGCGGCCAAAGCGTTTGAAACGCTGGAAAACGAATAGCAGCTTCAATATAACTGTGAAAGTACAAAAGCAGATGCTCTGAAATTAAGAAAAGGCAGGGAAACAATATGGAACGGGTTTTTGGAAAAGACAGGGGCAGCATGGGAAGCTTTTTTCGCATGCTGCAGAAGGCAAGACTTCCTTATCTGTGGATTCTTGCATATATTGCCATTACAGCTCTTCTTACCAACGTAGGAATCAGCGTAACGGAATACACGGCCGAATTATTTGCCGGGAATGTGAATTTTGGCGCCGTGGTTCTTCCGTTTTTGGCTTTTACATTACTATCCCAGCTGATCAGTTCGGTCAGTAAGATTATGAGTAACTTGTGTGTTGCGCGAATTGACCGTAATATCAGGAAAATGATCTGGAGTAAGACCGTCAGGCTGCCGCTTCGATATTACGAAAAAAATAAGCCCAAAGAAATGATTTCCCGTATTACAACGGATATCACGGCGATCAGTCAGCTTATCATGCAAGTATTTGTTGCTATTCTCACTTCCGCATACACGCTGGTCATTACGCTGGGAAAAATCGGATCTTACGACCAGAAGCTGATGATTGCTCTGATCGCGGTTCTTCCGCTGAATTTAGTCATTGCATTTGTTATGGGAAAGATGAAGTTCGGTGTGTTGGATCTGGTAAATCAAAAAAATGCAGAGCTGACACAGACGATTGCAGAAAAAACCAATAATCTTCTTCTCATCAAATCTTACGGAAAAGAAGAAAAGGAGCTTCAGACAGGGCAGGAGAAGATGAAAGGGTTCTATAAGAGTTCGATTCTGAATGCGTGGCTGGGATTCGCAACTCCGATGTATGCATTGGTGGGCGCTATGCAGTTTATTGTGATCGTGATGGTAGGCCGAAGCTTTTATTCATCCGGCGCGTTAACCCTTACCCAATGGATCGCCTATTATGGATTCGCGGTGAACATCGTTAATCAGCTCAGCGCATACTGTGTATATTGGACAACCTTCAAGGGTTCCCAGGGAGCGACCAGAAGAGTAGCGCAGATTATGGAAGAAATGGAAGAAGACATAGAAGCCGGCGAGCATGTGGAACGTCTCAGCGGCGATATTGAATTAAAAGAGGTTGATTTCTCTTATGAGGAGAAACCTATATTCGATAAACTCAATCTGAAGATACCGGCGGGGCGCGTGACGGCGCTTATCGGACCGTCAGGGAGCGGAAAGACGACGCTTCTGAATCTGGTGGAGCGTATGTATCCGGTTTCGGGAGGTAAGATTTTATTTGGGGGCGAAGATACCGCGCGGTATTCGCTCAAGAGCTTCCGAAGCGAGATCTCATACGTAACGCAGGAAAGTACATTGTTTGCAGGAACGATCCGCGACAATATCCTGTTCGGAATTAAGAGAGAAGTCACGGATGAAGAACTGGAAAAAGCATGTACGGACGCGGAAATTATGGATTTTATCAGGGAACAGCCGGAGGGATTCCTGGCGGATGTAGGCGAGCAGGGAGAGAAGCTTTCCGGCGGACAGAAACAGCGGATTGCTTTTGCGAGGGCGCTTCTAAAACAATCGGATTATCTGTTTATGGATGAGGCGACCGCGGCTATGGACATCCGGGGAAAAGATCAGGTATGGAAGAGTGTGAAACGGCATATGGAAGGTAAAACCGTGCTTATGGTTGCCCACGACAGACAGACCGTACAGAAAGCAGATTATATCATAGTAATGCATAACGGAAAGATTATCTGTCAGGGAGAACCGGCGGAAGTATATGCCGAGAATACATATTACCGAGAATTAATAGGAAGTGAGGGACAGGGCAGATGAAAAACAACAAACATGTAATATCGTTTTTTCTGAGCTTTTACAGAAGGCTTTCAATTCCCTGGTGGCTCTACCTGATCGCATTCGGAAGCGGCGTGGTTTATGCCGAGGTCGGAATGAGAGTATCGGAGTATCTGGTCCGTGTGAACAAGGGGGAACTATATAATTCTGTTATTTTAGGCTATGTCTTTTTTACGATTTTTAATGCATTGCTGGGATTTTTGCGGCCGCTTGTGGAAGAGTATGCCAATCAAAAAGTGATCCTGCGGGTAAGGTTTTCGATGTGGAGGAAGATCCTGCATCTTCCGATGGATCAGTTCGGAAAGGAACAGCCGTCTTCGCTGGTGTCGGCCGTTACGAACGACGTAACTCAGGCGACTCTGGTGATCAGCGGAATATTCTCAGGAGCTGCGTCGCTGTTCGGATTTGTCCGCGCCTGTATGATCTTGTATCAATACAATTCGCCTCTCGCAGCATACCTTTTGCTCTGCATACCGGTTGCGGTAGCAATGTTTGTCATCGTCGGCAAGCTGCAGTTTACCATAATGAAAAAGCGCTATGCGGCGTTGAATGAAATGACCACCTTTTTCTCCGAACACCTGTCGGCCGGGAAATATGTAAAAGCGCAGGTAATGGAAGAGAAAGAGCTGGAAAGCGGATATGCGGCAATCGATTCACGGTATAAGGCAGATATATACTATGCTTTCATGGAGCAGATTCAGGTTCTGACCAATTCCCTCTACTCCCTTCTTACGACTGTCGTAATGGCAGTGGGCGGTTCCAGATTGATTAACGCCGGGAAAATGGAAGCGACAGGGATTAATATGTTCAGCACCTATATGACGCAGGTGAATCTCTATATAGCGGAGCTTTTGACGGTGTGGCAGAACGTGATGGGCTCGAAAGGCGCGCTTGTCCATGTCGGGGATATTCTTGATATGGAAGAGGAGCATACGGAAAAAGGCAATTCCTGGACAGAATCCGAGAACAGAGACATTGTGTTCAAAAACGTGAACTTTGGATATGGGAGCGAAAAAGAAATCCTTCATGACTTTTCCGTTTGCATTCCGGGAGGAAAGACGACGGCGGTGATCGGTGATAACGGTTCCGGAAAATCTACGGTCATGAAACTGATACAGGGATTCTACCAGCCTGATTCGGGAGAAATATGGGTTGGAGGAAACAAGATAAGCGAAACGAGTCCCCGGGAATGTCATAAAAAATTTGGCTATGTACTTCAGAACAATCCGCTGATGTCAGGTACGATCCGGGATAATATTCTGTATGGCACAGAAGGAGAGACACCGGAGGAAGAGATGAAAAAAGCGGCAGGAGAAGCCAGGGCGGATTCTTTTATAGATGCGCTTCCCAACGGATATGATACGACTCTTGGAGAGGCGGGGAACCGTTTGTCAAGCGGTCAGAAACAGAGGATAGCCATTGCCAGGGCATTGATTGCGAAGCCGGATTATCTGATACTCGACGAGGCGGGGGCGAGTCTGGACCATGACACATATATGAAGATCTATCATGGTATCAGGAAGAAGATGGAAGGCAATACTATTGTTTTCATCGCCCATGATATGCGCGAGATTGCAGAAGCAGACTATCTGGTCGTTATGCATCACGGACGTCTTGAAGCCTGCGGAACCCATGAAGAAGTATTTGCCGTAAGCAGGACTTATCAAGAATATCTGCAGTCCACTGAGGCGTCTTAAAAGAAAGAAGGAATGATTATGAAGAAATTTACGATTGTGTCTTCCCTGCTTTTCGTGTTACTGTTTTGTGGGATGGTGGGATATGTGGCGTCGTCCGAAGACTTTACGCCTCCAAAGGAGGAGGAAGAAGCGGCCGTGCCTGAAGAAGAAGACAGGGAAGCGCCTGTCTGGAATAAGACGGTGGATGAACTCGTCTCATTTCTGGAGGAGAAGGGGCTGATCCATGCAGACAGTAAAGTGACGCTCAGTGCGGAAGGTCTGTGTACGCTTGCGCTAAAGTATGACGGAGCCGAAATATACTGGTGGGATCTGGAGAATCTGGATCCGGAATCTGGCGAGTATCAGGCATATGAGAGTCTCAGGACGAAAGGCGAGATTGATTTATATGGAGCCGGTACGATTATTATGCCGAAGAAAAACGGTCCTTTTGCACTTTTATTAACCTATTATGAAGGCGATGTGCAGGCGTTAGAAAAAGCGTTTGGAGAATTTGGTCAGGAGAATTGATTGATGAAAATGAAGCTTGTTCTGGTAGAAAATGATGAAACATTGTGTACAGAGCTGAAAGAATTACTGGCGTTTTATAATGTATTTGACATTGTGCATACCTTTGACGGAATCAATGAAGCCAATAAATATATCTGCCTGAACGAGGTGGACGCGGTATTTATCAATATCAAAACAGGGAATCCAAGATACAGCGGGGACGGCTCCTTTCTGGCATACAATCTGTCCCAGATAAAGCCGGACGTCTTGGTGGCGCTGTATTCGGAAGAAAAGTTAGAGGCGGGGCTGGTATTTGACTGCTGCTGCGATGAATACTTTCGGCTTCCGTTTGATAACCGTGTGCTTCAGCGGGTGGTTAAGCGGCTGCAGTATTTGTTTGAGCTGCTCCAATACAAACGGTTATCCGTGAACCGTTCTATGATGATCAAGACGAGAAACGGATATCAGCTTGTGGATATTGATAAGGTTCTCTTTATCGAACGGACGGATCGAAAGAACAAGATGGTGATGGTGGACGGAAAGGAAATGCTCCTTTCCGGATATTCTATGAACGAATTGGAACAGATTCTGGAAGGTTATAATTTTTACCGGTGCTACCAGTCTTTTATCGTGAATCTTTCCAAAGTATCTTATGTCCGGGCGGACAACGAAGCGAAAAATTTTGCTCTGATTTTCGACGGATATGCGGGGGAAGTTATGGTGAGCCGCGATAAATATACGGAAGTACTGCAGCTTCTGAAAAGTAAATATGCGAAGCTTACGCTTTAGGAGGAGAAAGATGAAGTCAAAAGTTTTATCGTTTGCCGAATATGATCAGGTGGATATCAGTATGTACAAGCAAATATTCACGCTTGATGAGAAGGCGTACAAGAAAGAAATGGATTTTATAAAGAACAAGAACAGCACATGGGAAGAAGCGGGGGAAGTTACGGACGGAGCGCTTATTGTATGCGACATGGAATCGGCAAATCCGTTTTTTAGCAGAGAGAACCTGAAAATCATGGTAGGACAGGGGTTCTTTCACAAGAAGCTGGAAGCGATGTGCGTCGGGCTGAAAAAAGGGACGGCCGGTGTGCTGGACGTCGACGGGGAGAAAGTGACCGTAACGGTTCGTTCCATTCAGCAAAAAAAGATTCCTGTGATCACGGACGGGATGATAGAAGCTCTTGGAATTGAAGGAGTGAGCGATGTAGAACAATATGAGGCTCGTCTGATCCGGGAACAGAAAAAAAAGATTGCGGAAAACGAGGGATACGAAGCCGTTCAATATGTGATGGACAAAGTATTTGAGGCCAGTACGTTCGATCTTAAGAAGGCTGACTGGAAAGAAATGACAGATCATGAAATTAAGAGATTGAAGGAAATCTCCAGAGAACAGGGGTTGAATCTGGAAACCATGACGCCAGAGGACTTTGAAGGGAAGATGCCGTTCTCAAGCTATCATGAATTATTCGCAAGCGTGCAGAACGATTCATGGGACAGGCTCTGCGGCTATCTTCTGGGGCGGGAATACGCAGAAAAAGACGGCGTCGGATATACGATGGAGCAATACCGGGACGATATGGATGAGTACGTGAAATTCTGGCATGAAACGAAAGAAAATGCAGAAAAAATCAATACTTATGAATATTCGGAAATTATGTTTTATGTAAATTATTATTACAATAAAGTAAAAGAATACGTGACAGAGAATTTTTTTAAGGAGGAAAAGTAGATGGCAATTCAATATGCGGATGATGAAAGCTTTAAGGAACAGATTAAGGAAGGGTTTGTGATCGTGGATTTCTTTTCCGCAACATGCGTACCGTGTAAAGCCTTTTCCCGTATTTTGGAAGAGCTAGACGCGGAGCTTCCGTTTATCAATATCGTGAAAGTGAACACCACAGATTATCCGAAGCTTGGCAAAGAGAATCGTATTTTTGCGGTTCCAACCGTTCAATTCTACAAAGACGGTGAAAAGAAGTTTGAGAACGTAGGCGTGATGGAAGTTGAGGAAATAAAAGAGAAGATTACAGAATTCATGTATTAAGAGGGAACGGATATGGAAATCGGGGAAAAAATCTATGGATTTGAAGTTAAAGAAAAGAAGTATGTGCGGGAGGTCGAAGGAGATATTATTCAGATGGAGCACCTGTCAACCGGAGCGCAGGTCGTCGTCATAGACAATCAGGACGTTAAAAAGAGCTTTCTGGTTGGATTTCGGACCATACCAAAGGACAGCACGGGAGTTTTCCATATTCTGGAGCATTCTGTGCTGAACGGTTCCCGCAGATATCCGGATAAAACGATGTTCGTCAATCTGATGAAACATTCCATGGCAGAATTTGTCAATGCAATTACATATCCGGATCATACGGTATATCCCTTTTGTACAGAGAATGAGAAGGATTTTATGAATCTGACGGACGTTTACCTAAACGCGGTATTTTGTCCGAATGTTCTTACGGATAAAGAGATCTTCGAACAGGAGGGCTGGCATTTTCAGTGTGAAGACGGAAAAGCTCCGGAGATTAACGGCGTTGTCTATAATGAGATGAAGGGTGTCTTCTCGTCCCTGGACAGCATATTAGAGGATGAAATGTCTAAGGCAATGTTTCCGGAAACGGCTTATCGTTTTGTTCCCGGAGGATTTCCGGATACGATTCCCGCGCTATCTTATGAGGAATTTCTGGAATATTACAGGACATTTTATAATGCTTCCAACTGCTGTATTGTTCTATATGGGAAAATGAATACGGAACAACTGTTTGAGTATATTGACAAAGTTTATCTGGGAAAAATGAAACGCTCAGAACCTGCGAAGCCGGTTATGCTGCAGAAACCCGTAAAGGGAATCCGAAATAAGCTGTATGATAAGGAGAAGTTCGGCGATCAGGGTGTGTTTGCGTCATGCACCTATAGTCTGGGTGATTTTGACAACCGGGAACGTATGAATGCAGTCTATATCCTTATGCAGGCGATTATGGGGGAAGACGAGGCGCCGATGAAGAAAGGGCTTATTCAGAGCCTGGGAATCCCGGAGATTCAGTATTTTATCATGGATGGTATCAGACAGCCCTATCTTGCCATTAAAATAAAGAATACAGACAAAGAAACTGCCGGCCGGTTGAAAACGGTTATCACAGAACAGGCGGACAGACTTTGCAGAGAAGGAATAGGAGAAGAGCTATTGGTTTCGGCGATCAACCGTCTGGAATTTTGGATGAGGGAAAAAGGCGGGAGCCAGCCGGAGGGAATTGAATATGTACTGGATATTGCCGGCGGATGGGCGCAAGGGACCGGACCTTGCGAGATGATAGAATTTGAAGAAACCTATGTGAAGATGCGGACTCTTGTAAAGGAAGGATATTTTGAATCACTTTTAAAGGAAATCCTTCTGGAAAATGATTATGAGGCAGAGGTTTCCCTGGAACCTCTTGAAAAGGCCGAAGAGAAGGGGCAGGAAGAAGAGACAGAAGACCTGCCGGGTCTGTCTGCGGATGATCTGCTTCATAAGAAGGAGGAGCCGCTCACAAGGGCAGAGGAAGAATCCGGTATTACATATTTGAAACAAGAGATCCCTTCAAAAGGAGTGGCATATCAAAGCTGCTATTTTGATATCAGTGATCTGGAGCCGGAGAAAGTTCCTTATGCGAAGCTGCTTTCGGAACTTCTGGGAGACCTTCCTACGAGAAAGCATAGTCTGGAAGAATTAGTGATTGAGAAGAATATGTGGCTTGGAAATGTAAGGGCTTATCTGGAAGCGTACACCAATACAGATGATATCCGGCATGTCAGGCTTAAATTTGTGATGGATATCAGCTGTCTGGAACAGAATCTTCTGAGAGCGGTAAAACTGGGGGAAGAGCTGCTGTATGATACCATTCTGGAGCATCCGGAGATTATTCTGAAAAGGATCAGGCAGAGCAGGATGGAACTGGAAAGGGGATTTGTTACCAGTGGGAACAGCTATGCGTCCGGACGTGCGGCCGCACACTATATGCCGGAAGGAGCGGCAAGGGAACGCTATAACGGAATTCACTATTATCAGTTCTTAGGAAAGCTTCTGAAGAACTTTGACGCGGACCAGGGGCAGATGATCCGGGAACTTAAGGAAATTCAGGAGAAGCTTTGCCGTAAATCTAATCTGGTGATGAGTTTTACAGGCACAGAGAAAGCTTACGGCGATTTCCGCCAGTTGATCGCAGCTTCCGGGTTCTGCGGCAGTGCAAGGGAAAGGGAACCCGGATGGTATCAGGATAAATTGCTTCCCGGGAAATCAGAGGCATTTATCATTCCGTCGGAGGTATCCTATGTTGCGCTTGGAGGAATCGGGGAATATACCGGTGAGGATTATCTTCTTGGCAGAATGGTGAGCTTCGATTATCTGTGGGCAAAGATCCGCGCTGAAGGAGGGGCTTACGGCTGCCAGATGTCTGTACTCCCAAATCAAAGCTGGGCCATGAGCTCCTATCGAGATCCGAACGTAAAAAGGACGATAGAAGCCTTCCGCAGCGCTTCAAGTTGGCTGAAAGATCTTGAATTAGGAGAGCAGGAGCTTCTGAATTATAAGATTGGCGCAGTTGCCGGATATGACCGGACTCCCAAAACATATGTACAGGCAAAACGAATGGATTCCTGGTATCTGAGGCAGGAAGGACCGCAGGTCAGGGCAAAGGTCAGAGAAGGGTTGTTAAATGCGTCGGAAGAAGACTTGAAAAACAGGCGTCAGGCGATGGAGAGCTTTGCCAAAGAGGGAACCGTCTGCGTTCTTGGAAACAGAGCGAAGATCGAAGAGGCGGCCGGCCAATTCGACAATGTAACGGTACTGATGGAGTAAATATACGGAGATGTGAGAATGAAAAGAGAGGATAATATTTATCAGATATATGTGCAGATTCTGAAAGAAGAACTGGTTACAGCCATGGGATGCACGGAACCCATCGCGATTTCTTATGCGGCGGCAAGAGCAAGGGCGGTATTAGGGGAATTGCCGGAAAAGATTGTAGTAAAGGCAAGCGGAAGCATTATTAAAAACGTAAAAAGCGTTGTTGTTCCGAATACCGGCGGTTTAAGAGGAATAGAGGCCGCAGCCGCAGCCGGCGTTGTCTGTGGAAATGAGAACAAAAAACTGGAAGTTCTTTCGGAGATAGAGTCGGAGGACATAGAGCGTATTAAAGGTTATTTGGGACAGGCAGATATCAAAGTTGAATATCAGGAGACAGGGCGTACATTTGATTTGTCCGTATGTGTTTATAAGGAACATTCCCAGGCAAGCGTCAGGATTACGGATTATCATACCAATATTGTTCAGATAGAAAAGAACTGGGAATTCATCCGTGACGATTTGAAAGACGAGAAAATAGAAAAAGCGAACAGGGACGTTCTTTCCATGGAGAATATATGGGAATTTGTCCGATGTGCAGATATTGAGGATGTGAAAGAAACCCTGGATAAACAGATAGAATGCAATATGAAGATTGCCAGGGAAGGTATACGCGGAAATTATGGGGCAAATATCGGAAGTATACTGCTTAAAATGGAAGGCGATGCTGTGCAGGTACGCGCAAAAGCGATGGCAGCAGCCGGTTCTGATGCAAGGATGAACGGCTGCGGACTGCCGGTCGTGATTAATTCAGGAAGCGGCAATCAAGGCATTACCTGTTCTGTTCCGGTATTGGTTTATGGAGAAAGTCTGAACTGTGATATCGAGAAGATCTATCGGGCATTATTGTTGTCTAATCTTACGGCTATTTATATAAAAGCAGGAATCGGGACATTATCTGCATATTGCGGGGCAGTCAGCGCAGGCGCCGCCGCAGGAGCGGGAATCGCTTATCTGCATGGAGGCGGGTATGAGGAAATCAAGCATACGGTCGTGAATGCGCTTGCAATTGTATCCGGCATTGTCTGTGACGGCGCTAAAGCGTCTTGCGCAGCGAAAATCGCATCATCTGTAGAAGCAGGAATTGTCGGTTATTATATGTATCTGAATGAACAGGAATTCTGCGCGGGGGAAGGAATTGTGGCGGAAGGAATCGATCGGACGATTGAAAATATAGGAATACTCGGCAAGGAAGGAATGAAAGAAACGAATAAGAAGATTATAGAGATGATGATAAAATGAAAAAGAGCACCAGCGAAAAATTAATGAATTTATTGGGCGTTGCAGCCGGGAATGCAATATTGGCGCTTGCCGTGGTTGCTTTTATTGTTCCGGCAGGGATTCCGATGGGAGGAGCTACCGGCTTGGGAATTGCCGGGAATCATTTTTGGGGAATTCGGACTTCAATCATCGTCTTTAGCTTGAACAGTATATTGCTTATCATAGCATGGTTTATTCTGGGAAAAGGATTCGTTAAGAAAACTCTATTGAGTACATTTATCTATCCCTTATTTCTTGAACTGTTACAGAAAATTCCAGGAATCACAACTATGACAGACAATATACTGTTGTCTGCCATTTTTGGGGGACTTCTTGTAGGCGTTAGCATGGGGATTGTGGTAAGGGTCGGAGGATCGACGGGGGGAACGGATATTATTGCCCTGATAGCAAACAAAAAAACTTCCCTTTCAGTCGGCGTCACGGTGTATATGGTAGATTTTGTGGTTTTAGGCATACAGGCTTCTTTCTCTGATATGGAGCAAATACTTTATGGGATTATACTGACTCTTTTGGCAACGGTTGTGATTGATAAAGTTGTTCCGAATGGAAAGGTCTCTATGCAGGTGATGATTATTTCAAGAGAGTATAAAAAGATTCAGGGAAAAATATTGCAGGACATAGAAGCCGGAGTGACGCTTTTTCACATACAGACGGGATATAGCGGTGAAGAACAGAAAGGAGTTATGTGTGTGATTCCAAGACACAAACTGTTTGCTTTGAAAGAGATGGTCTGTGAAACAGATCCGTTTGCGTTTCTTACCATTAATCAGATTAACGAGGTGAATGGTCAGGGATTTACCAGAGAACGTATTGCATATGAAGAACTCAAAAAGGAAAGAATATAAACTTCCTGTATCAAGATTTAATATCGGACTTCCATTGCTGGTATGTATAAATTCGATTATCTAAAATAAGGTTTTCAAAAATATATGAAAAAAGAAACGATGAGTTACATTAGGGGACAATTAGATGATTCATATACCGGAGAAAGTGTGGACATTTTGGTATAAATCATGGAGACGGTTACCAGTTTATAAGAATAAAAGAAAAATGAAGAATCCCGGAGGAGTAATCTTCCGGGATTTTTTTTGACTTAGAAGGTTGCGTTTAGCGCTGTCTGCCGTACAGAACTGGTAGAAATATATGAAGAAGCACGGTTTGGTATGGTGCTTTATGCGGGAGACGGAAGAATGGCTACATATGGTTATCATCGAATCAGTACACGGGATCAGCATCTTGACAGGGGGATTCATGAGATTCAAATATTTTGCAAGGAGCACGATTTGGAACTGGAAAATATCTTCACAGACCAGCAGACGGGCAAAAACTTTAACAGGCCGAGATACACGGTTCTTGTGGAAGAGGTTCTTCGGGAGGGAGATATACTGCTTGTGACAGAACTGGACCGGTTAGGCAGGAATAAACGGGACACTATGGAGCGGTTCCAGAAGATAACAAGGAGCAGTATCCGTGAGAATCCGGACGGGGAGAAACGGGCAATTCCGTCGAATATGATTAATTGTTTCTGCATGTATTCGGACTATACCCCGCTCACGCTGGATGAATGGATACTCTGCGACAGGAAAAGGAGAGAAAAATTATGTGCGGAAGGTTCTATGTAGATGAGGGGACAGCCAAAGAGATTGAACGGGTGATCCGCGGCGTAGATCTGCGGATACAGAAAATGCGTACAGGGGATATTTACCCGTCCCAGCCTGCCGGTATCCTGACTTGCCATAGCCGGCAGAAAAATCCGCTATCTGCAGGTTCTGCAACGGAAAATTCACCGGCATTGGAACTTACAGAAATGCACTGGGGATTCCCGCAGTATCAGAAGAAAGGGCTTCTGATCAACGCCAGAGCAGAGACGGCGCTGGAACGGAAGACATTTCGTGAAAGTGTATTGCACAGGCGATGCGTGATTCCGGCCAGGCATTTTTACGAGTGGGATTCAGATAAGAATAAGGTGACTTTTTTCAGAGAGGACAGGTCGGTTTTATTTATGGCGGGATTCTATAACCGGTTTCAGGATGAGGTGCGTTTCATTATTCTTACGACACAGGCGAATGCTTCTGTAGGCCCTGTTCATAATCGTATGCCGCTGGTTTTGGATGAGGGTGAATTGGAGGACTGGGTTTATGATGACAAATTTACGGAGTATGCGCTTCATAAGACTCCGCCAGAGCTTTGGCGGGAACAGGAATATGAGCAGCAGAGTTTGTTATTGACATGAAAAAGAGCCATCTGAGACATAGTATCTATCGTCAGATGGCTCGGAAATTCAGTCTAATTGTTGTCTCTCTTGTACTGTATGCAGTTTTGCGAGTTGCTTAACTTCGGCCACACTAAGGGCAGAATATTCCGCAATTTCCATGACTGACAGCTTTCCCATGTTCAGCATCCTAAGTGCTATTTCTTTTTTACCTTTATTTCTTCCTTGGCTAATGCCCTGACTAATGCCTTGGCTAATTCCCCTGTTTAAAATGGTTCTTGCTTCTGTTTGAATCAATGGTCCTCTCATCATAGCACCTTTTCTACGCTCCGCTTCGGTTCGCGCAATGCAGAGGTCCGCTGGACCTCTTGCACCCTTTCTGGTTGGTGATTTTATCATATCATTTTTTACCTTTAAATTCAAGTATAGACGCCTTTGCAGTATAGCCTGCAGCGTTCCCTATGTTGTTTTTGTGCCTGCTATCATCTGTAATCCTCGCAGCAGTTTTTCGGCATTTTCCCGGAACTGTGGCAGGAATTCCTTTTCCAGATCATAGCAGAGATAGAGGATGCCATAGATCGGGCTCCATACTTGCCGCATAGCTGCTTCGTCCAGGAATTTTTCTGCTTCTCTAATGAGGATTACAAAATTCTTCTGGAATGTCGCCCACTCAATAAAGAAGTCATCATCAAGCGGAATACCAAAAGAATCAAACCATTCACGTATAGTCTGCGTCCTGGTATTGTTCCCACATCCTGGATTCATATAAAAGTATTCAATCACTGGTGCTTCTGAAGATGTTTCATCTTCCGGAAACGCAATGACACGTCCGATTGGAAACATGGCACACATAGCAGGTTTTGCTTTGTGGACGGAGCATCTGCGATTTTTTAGCAGAGGGCACCGTTTGATGGACCCCCTGGACTTTAGTCGGATAATTGGAAAATGCGAATCCGGCCCGATATACAACTCGCAATACTGGTCGATGAATTCTTTTAAGGACAGCTTCAGTTTGTTTGCAATCCGGAAGAGATCCAACGGTGTCAGCAGGATATCCTCCCGGTTGATGCAGCATTTCCCGCATTGTGTGCAGTGAAAACGAAACGAATCATCGGCAGCCAGTTTGTTATGTTCAATAGCGTTTACAATTTCTTCCATTCTTGTATCCATATGTAGTCCTCCTTGATTATGAAATCATTGTCTCTAAGGAAGCAATTAGTTCTCTATTATTTCGTTCGTATTGTTCCTGAAACGGCTGATCCAGATCGAAGTCTGTGTATTTGTATAACAGAAAAAAGAACAATGCCCGGTGCTTGTGTGTCTCTGGTATCTGCCTGAGCAGACGCGCAATCTCTGGCACTGCCGAAATATCTGCATTGACAAATGCCCGGTCTTCCTGTGTGAAATACTGGTTCATCCAGTCCCGTGCTTTGAATTTCCTGCCTGCAAAATGGTGGTTCTTCTCCATACTGAGATAGTATTGGAAAGAGGAAGCGTCATCCGGCTCCGCTACCAATGGATAAGTACGGCAGGCCCGCGGTTTTGCTGCCTGGATCGTACACCGGTTGTCCTTTAGGAAAATGCAGGCATCGTCTGCGCCGACTGTCTTTAGTGTGTACATAAAGTACCCACATTCATGAATCGGAACCGGCTCTGCGTACATGGACAGTAAATGTTCTATGGAATCAAGAGATTTGTCCTGGCTTTGCAGGAATCTGGCGATCCGGTAGACATCCAGGCTCTCCAGCGGAACGCTGTCCTTTACATGGCGGCAGCATGCGCCGCAATGGTGACATTCAAAGTGTATCCGTTCATTCCACGCGATGGGAGTGACGTTTTCCATTAATGATTTTTTCATTTTGTTTTTCCTTTCGTATTTTTTGTGAAATTGTTTCTTTGCTTACATTGTTAATAACTGGCAGAAGATGGTGCAGTCCTCCATGATCTCCATGTTCATATTTCCACGGTCTGGTTCCAGCTCATCTAAAAATATCCCTTTGATGCAGCTATGCCCGATCAACCGTTCCTGTTTTGCACGCCGTTTAAAGACTTCCGGGAAATCAACGCGGATCTTATTCCAGTAGCCCATACCGCCTTTGACGCATCCGATACAGTTATTGTTCGGATAGCCCAGGTCATACATAACCGGCCGTTTTAACCCCAGCTTGTCCGCAATGCCGTGGCACTCCTCTTTCGAAAGAGAATTATCAATCAGCGGGAACTCATGGTCATAGTCTCTCATGGTCTCCGAGAGTCTTTCCGCCCTTGCCTTCTCATTTACATCAAATCCCCATACATAAGTATGATGTTCATAATGCTTCAGTTCCCAGTCCCTGCGGACCTGTTTCTTCAGCCATTTTGTACAGGGTGCGCCGTAGGCGGTATTGATGCATCTTGTCCGTTCTATGACATCATCAACGCTGTCATATTTATCCGATTGCAGAATTTGGATCTTCCGTCCGAGCAGCTTTTCACAGTCATGTAAAAAGCGCAGGCTGTCCTCGTGCTGGTTGGCAACATGTGTGTAAATGATCTCATCCACATCCTTTGCCAGATAGCACGCTACAAAGCTTGAAATTCCACAACTGAACCAACATATTTTCATACCAACCACTTACCATGCGGCAAATGGCTACCAGCCTGTCCTCCCATGCTACTTGCAGAGCTTTCACGCTGTTATGGCTGGTTTTATGTATTTCTTAGCAACCTGAATACAACCGGTTTCACCGGATAGGTATTACTCCCTTCTGTAAATTTTAAACATTATTTTTCCTTTCCTATCCGTAAAGATTAAAGCGAGCCATTCCGGATGGAATGGCCCTGGTTTTAATCTTTGATGCACATTGCTTTTTCATATTCAAGAATCTGATTCCATGTTAGCCATTCGGGTTTTTCTCCTTCTGGAAAACTAAGCCACATTCTTTTCATGGATTCTATGTGTTCCCTTTCATCTTTTGATGATAAGATGTCAGGATTCCGGTTACCGTATCCAAGGTAATAGTCGCAATCGCATCTGTATCTGTCCAGCATCTGATATTGAAATCTTTTATCCTCGTTAATCTGCTCTTTGTCTGATAAAATGATAAATGGTCTCCGAATCGGCAGATCCGGTTCGCCGTCAAATGCATTATATAGTGCAGAACATAGCTTTGGGTTGTTACGGCCTAATGTAATATCCTTCCATAAATGCCCATACTGGTCTTCATAGACGGGGCGTGACCATGAGTCTGTGCCAATCGGTTTCAGTTTTAAAGTGTCATTGTTGTTTTCAGGTTTATTCATATAGATTCTCCCTTCATTGAAAAAATGTCTTTGAAAAAGCTTAATGCATCAAAAAAACCTTGCTGGTAAGCAGCCCTTCCATATTCAGAAGCGCTTGCATTGCTATCTTCCAGCGCAGCATTAATCAGCTCCCATTGTTCTAATGTGAATGTATCTTTCGCCAACCTGTCAGCCTTTCCCTTGGCTTTTACTTTTGATTTTTGATATTTTTGGTCTTTTCGCAGGGTATCTTCCAAAGCTGTATCCAGCCTGTTTCGAATAAATTGCTGCAGGACCTTGTGCCTGCCCTCCGGCTCCGTACCTGTATCTATATCAGATCTTATATTCGTATCTTCAGTAGGTTTTGTATCCGGATTCTGTTCTTCCTGTGCCTTATACCCATTGGAAACCTTGCTGTTTATAGTCGTGTTCTTTTCCCGGCAGATATTTCGGAACAGATCAGCGGCTAACAGGAAGCCTGCCTGCAGTCCCAGTTCCATGTACACGCTGGCATTTTCATTTACCAGCTCATTTGCCGCGGATAACAGCATGGAAGCTCCGTCTTCATCATATTGTTTGGCAACCTTCTCGTAAGCCAGATCTGCTTCATCCAGGCGTGTCTCGTAGCTTCGGTTATCCTGGTCTGGAACCATGCCATACAGCAGATAATCTGCAACACCTTTTACGGTTGACCTCTCAAATATTTTCTCTGCAAATTTCATTATGTTTTCCTTTCCGAAAAGAAAGGTACGGCAATCAGCCATACCTTCCCATTCTCATTATTTTATTCTTTTCGTAATCCATACAGTAAATATGCCACGCCCTTCGGATGGTGGTTATCGAACCAGCGCCAGAGTTCTGTCCGCGTGATTCCGGCTGGAAATGAGAACCCCTGCAGCGTAAATGATTCTGCAAAGAATTCGTCTCCGGAATCCGGAACCTCCAGAGGTATATCCGAAAGCTCTTTCCACATGGCTTCTACCACCCGTCTGCATAGATCAGATTCCTGGTCATAGTCACAGCCGACACGGTTTACACATTCACTGCAGAGCAGTAAGCGCTTGCCGCAAGCGGGACATCTTGTCAGATATCCTTGTGATGCTGTATCCCATAAGACCGAGACCTCCGCATTACAGTGCGGGCATAGTTCGTAGATCTTTTCTTTCATGGCTGTTTCCCTTATTGTGTGATAAGCGGAGATTACGCAATCATCTCCAGGAACTGTTCTTCGGTCAGAACCGGGATGTTCAGCTCCTGAGCCTTTTTCAGCTTGCTTCCTGCCTTCTCCCCGCAGATCAGGTAATCGGTCTTTTTCGTTACGGAGCTTCCGGGTTTTCCTCCAAGCTCCAGGATCTTTGTGTTGATACCGTCACGGGTGAAATGCGTAAGCTTTCCTGTCGCAACAACTGTTCGTCCCATAAATGGATTCTCTTTTACTTCTCTCATGATGTGTTCCTCCTTTGATTTGAATGTAAGTTCTTTCTGTAATTCTTTCCATAAACACAAGTTTTCTTCGTTGGAAAACCATGTGTGAATGTTGTGGTTCAGTGTCTCTCCGAAGTCCTCCAGTGCCGTGAAGTCATAACTGCCGACAGCAGCGGCTTCAAAGTCATGAAGGTTTCCGGAAAATACGGTATTTAAAATACGGCTTTTGGTACGCCCCACCATGGGGATGTCCATTGCTACCAGGAAATGCACGAAGTCTGTCTCCCGGCTTCTGGTAATGGCGCTCCAGAGGCGTTCATAGGATTTCTCGCCAAATCCGTCCAGTGCAAGGATATCCTCGCGGTACAGATCCAGATGATACAGATCCTGAAAGGAATCCAGATAGCCTAGCTCTAAGAACCTCTCCAACGTAGCTGAAGAGAGACCTTCGATATCCATAGCCTTCTTACCCACGAAATGCTCAAACTTCCGCAGGATCTGGCTGTCACATGCCGAATTGTTGCAGTGGACAGTCTCCACGATTCTGCCATCGCCGGTTTTCCTGCGTTTAATCCAGGTAGCCGACTGGCAGCATGGACAAAGCGGCGGGACAATATCCCGGTATCTTCCACGATCCAGATTTTCCTCAATGTGGGGAATAATCATGTTCCGTTTGGAGATCAGTATCCTGCATTCCGGAACCAGCTCCAGGTTTTTAATGAAGCTTAAATTATGCAGAGATGCTCTTGACACTTCACAGCCGTCAATTTCAACCGTATCGAAAATGCCGACGGGAGCAATCTCTCCGAAGCGGGTAGGCGTCCATTCTATCTTCCGTAAAATGGTCTCATACTGCTCATCTTCAAACTTATAAGCAAGCCCATCCTTGTAATGGTGTCCCGTTTTTCCACAGCTTTTGGAGTAACTGAGGCTGTCGAAGATTGCAACGATGCCATCAATCGGGATGTGACGTCTTGAAGCTTCTGTTACCAGCATGTCAATACTAGAGGCAACCAGTTCTTCGGATGGTGCCGTACCCTCTATGGAAATATAGGGGCAGGTGTCAAAGCCGAGTTCTTTCAAAAGAGAAAGCCGTATCTGCCTGCTGTCGCTGTAGGGACTCTCATCCAGTCCTTCTAATACATTGAATGGAGAAAAATAAACGCAGCGTTTTGCGCAGGTTTCCGGATTCAGGCTCCGTACTGTGCCTGAGACGAGGTTGCGCGCATTGCGGAATTTCTTCCCATCGCTGTCTACGAGTGTTTCTTTGAGACGTTCAAAGTCATTGATGTGGATGTAGGATTCCCCGGTGATAACCAGACGTTTCTCATAGGGGATTGATAAGGGGACATTCTGATAGGCAGGGAGATTATGGGTGATTTCTTCTCCGATTTCTCCATTTCCACGGGTGGAAGCCTGCATCAGATGCCCGTCCTCATACACCAGCTTGGTAGTAAGCCCGTCCAGCTTCAACATCAGTAAGGCCGGGTTCCTGGCAAGAAGCGCTGTGATCTCCGTTACCTGCTTAGTCTTATCTAAGGAAAGCAAAGGGAGGGGATGCTGCACTTTTGAAAGGCGGCTGACCGGGTAATAGCCGACTGTCTGTGTCGGGGAATTGGAGAGGATGAATCCAGTCTCCGTTTCCAGCTGTTGAAGCTCATCGAATAGCTGGTCATATTCTTTGTCTGTGATCGTCGGTGCGTTTAAGTTATAATAAGCATGTCTGTGCTCATTTAATTCCTGCACCAGAGAAGTGATTTTCTGAATCTGGTTCATAGTATTCGTCCTTTCTTTTGTTGATTTTGGATAATTCTAAGATATGCTTTTAGGTGAATGTTGGAACAGGCTTTGAATATAGTAAGCATTTGAATCCTGTCCGGATCTGCTGTAATAATAAGCATGGTCGGAAAGATAATCCTTCGGTTCCAGGTAGTCCCGATTGATTTCCTGTATCATCTTGTCCAGCTTCTCTTTGGGAGGTGCTTTGGATTCTGGAAACAGGAGTAATTCATTGACGCTGCTTGGGAGAATATAGAAATCCTCTTTAAAAAAATCTGCAATCTCGTCCATCAGATTTTTACAGGTCATTAAGACAGCGCCGCCTGTTAAAAATTCATTTGATAAAAAATACAGTTCTTCACTTCCGTTATTGTCAGATATCGCAGCGTAATATTCCTTTTCTGGAGAACCGTTCTCCAGAAGGAACTGATTTAGATTACCGAATTTTACCGGCAGCAAACGGTTATAATTTACCACCGCCTGCTGATGCAGTGTCAGGGTATCAATACCCCATCGCCTTATTAGGTCATCATTAACCGGCATATCCATGAACCTGTTGCCTTCTTTCCCCATGAAATAGAAATAAACGATA
>OFHO01001001.1_pt1 | contig 22755 bp, 19 predicted proteins | sample 1521531 | NCBI WGS metagenome assembly OFHO01 (sample SAMEA3504124, study PRJEB24116) | mouse gut metagenome | biome: mouse gut; feature: mouse-associated habitat; material: faeces | place: Denmark | collected 2011
GCAGTTCTTTCAGCCGGGAAAGTCCCTGACGGATGCGGGATTTTACTGCATCGCAAGAGACCCCGGTCATCCGGGCTATTTCTCGGTTCTTATATCCATAAAAGTGATGGAGGAGCACGGCTTCCCGCTGGGGTTCCGGGATTTTTCTAAGGGCGTCAGACAGGAGCAGCGTGTTTTCCGAAGTATGCGGATTGCTGGGGGGATTTGCGGATTGCAGAGTTTCTATGCATTCCAGTGATTCTGGTTTCCTAAGCGGCCGTGTATCTGCCCGCAGGTATTCACGGCACAGGTTCATGGCGATGGTCAGGAGATAGCCTTTTAGGTTGCGGTATTGATAATGGTCTACATATTTTATAAAACGCAGGAAGGTATCCTGTGCAAGGTCGTAGGCATCTTCCCGGCTGCCGGTCTGGTAGCAGCAGAAATAATAGATGTCGTCATAGTATTTGCCGGCAATCTCGTTCAAATATTCTGTTTGTCCGTTATGAATCCGCCGAATCAGCTCCTTGTCCTCCAAAGCTAATCTCCTCCCTGGTGTAATGGTGTAAAACGTCTTACAATTAATATAACTCTTTTTATCTGAAAAAGGAGTCAGAAAAGCGGAAGAAAAATTAATTAAGAAAACAAACATTTGTTCTGTTTTGGTTGACATGTGAATAGAGTACGTGATATAATTTTTTTAGACATAAGTGGCGGTAATATTATTTAAGAAGGAGTACGTCATGAAAAAGTATAAGGCAATCGATATTGCAAGATGGTTTATTGACAGGAATTGTGAGGATGTCAATAATGGAGAAGATGAAAAGATGACACTTTTGAAACTTTTGAAGCTGCTATATTATGCAGAGGGTTGCTCGCTCGCATTGGATAGGGGGTCGCTATTTGATGAAAAGATATTGGCATGGGAGCATGGCCCGGTAGTAGAAGAAGTGTGGAGAAGTTTTGGCAATGCGTATGATTTGCAGACAGATGAGGAGGATATGGTAAGAAGTTTATCTAAAATCAGTGAGGAAGATAAAGAGTTGCTTGAGGATGTCTATGCCGTTTTTGGAAAATATTCAGCTTCCGGGCTGCGGAATAAGACTCATGCAGAAAGTCCGTGGCTTAATGCAACTCAGGGAGGCAGGAGGTTCAATTCAGAAATTTCGAGACAGTCGATTATGGAATATTTTAAGGAGAACTATGTCAAGAATTAAGGATGACCAGAAAGATTTCATTGATAAACAAGTAGAAGAGCGGTTAAGACGTGCGAACGAAGAGAAACATATAGCCATCAGCTTTGAGCATGAGATATCTAATAACAGTTATAGTCCTGACGGTATACGGGACAAGAATGAAAGACTGAGGTTTTATGAGCAGTTTAGAAGTAAGATGAAGAATATGACTGGAAAAACATGGAGAAATTTCGGAACAGAAAAGAAGAAAACCGGATACGAAACGTTGCCGTTTAAACAATTTACAAAGAGTATGCAAGCATCATTGAAACATACGAATATAGTAAGCCCAGATTCAAAATTGGATGTAATAAGAGTAGCTAATGATTATAGGGTTATTGGAAAATATTTAGCAGGGGTATACTATATCATTGCATATGATATTGCTTTTTCGGCATATAATCATTAGATTTGTACCATAAAGGAGTAAAAACTAAAAACAGAATAAATATCACGGGAGGAAAAGACAATGAATGTACAGATTGAAAATATCATGCCAGAAGGTTTTGTGTACGAGAAAGTCCACAATGTGATGCATGGAGCCGTGAATGGAATCGCGCTTTTGATTGTGCCGATTATGGCGGAGAACCAGTTCCGGATACAGCTTCACGGAGATATAGAGAGGAGCGGCAAAAAAGAGAACTTTTTAGAATTCCTTAAAGTATTGGATCAGAGGCATCCCTTTGTCCGGTATGCGGGGTATAACGGAAGGAATACAGTCACGATACAGATAGATTCCATGGAGCAGGAAGATAAGGAGAATCTGACCATCATTGCCTCGGAAATCACTTCAAAATGTATGGAGTGTGGAATACCTAACTGTTGCTCACGATGTAAGAATGTACTTCCCCTACGGGCCGCGGCTGTGGATGGAATGCCTGCCTTGCTTTGCGAGAATTGCTTTACACAAGAGATGAGCGGGGCGAACGGACAAGGCATACGGAAGGAGAATGTTTTTCTGGGATTCATCGGTGCGGTTGGAGGCGCATTGCTGGGAACTGCTTTGTGGGTAGCGATTGGCATGGTTGGCTTCATTGCCGGAATTGCCGGATATGCAATTGTATTTTGCGGGATGAAGGGCTATGAGATGCTTGGGAAAAAGCTTTCGAGAAAGGGAATCGTCATTTGTATTGTCCTTTCCTGCCTGATGATTCTGGGGGCAGAGTATATCTCGTTAGGATTTTCGATATATAAAGAGCTGGGGAAGGAGTACTATCTTTCTCTGCTTGATTCCTTTTCGCTGGTGCCGGCGCTTTTAGAAGAGCCTGAGATTGTAGGAGGCGTGATAAAGGATTTGATATTTGGATATGGTCTGGCAATCTGGGCATGTTTTTCATCTGTAAGGCTCGTGTGGAGACAGGTTCAACAGGAGCAAAAACCGCATACAGTTGTGCCGTTATAATCATGAAGGGGGATTCCTATGGATTTCAAAGCGTTGATGCTCACAAAAGAATATGACTTCCTCAGAACAAATGAACGCCTTGGCAGCCGCATGATTCTTCTTGGGCTTGGCGGCAGCCATGCCTATGGTACATGCAATGAGAACAGCGACGTTGATTTCCGCGGCGTCACCCTCTCCATGCCCTCTGATTTGCTAGGATTGACACGGTTCGAGCAGTATGAGGACAGGCAAACGGATACGGTGATTTATTCTTTCAACAAAATCATCCGCCTGTTGCTGGAATGTAATCCGAATACCTGTGAATTGCTGGGGCGGATTTCTATGAAATTGTATCGGACTATGAGAAGCGCCTGGAAATGGCGGCGGCAAACTGTACGCTGCCGGATGAGCCTCACATGGAGCAGGTGGGGGCGTTTGTGGAGTATGTGAATAGGAAGAGCATAGAGTACCCAGTTATAAGAAGTGGAAACCAGTTATAGCATGACAGGTGATTCAATGAGAGAGATATTAGAAGAGATTCACAGGAAGTTAGACGAAATCGAACAAGCAGAGGATGTGAAGATCCTCCTTGCCGTAGAATCCGGAAGCAGGGCATGGGGGTTCGCATCACCGGACAGTGATTATGACGTACGGTTCATTTACCAGAGAAAACGCGAGGATTATCTGCGTCTGGATGAAAAGAAGGCGGCTGTCCATCATTACCGCGGAACGGCTGCCAATACCTTTTATGCCCATTTGCAGGGAGCGCAGGTAAAATATAAGAAATATCTTTATGCCCTGCGCCCGCTGCTGGCATGCCGGTATATCGAAAAGAACCATTGCCCGCCTCCGGTTCTGTTCCATGAGCTTTTGCGGATGGAATTGCCGGATGGATTGAGGGAGGGGATTGAAGAGTTTCTCAGAGTCAAAAAGGTTTTTTAAAAGTTTTGTCAAGAAGCTAATCCCACCAGAAATACCACACGTCCGATTCCTCAAGCCCTGCCGCAAGCTCCGAAATTTTGTAAGTCTGGGTTCCCTGCTCGACTCTGTCCGTGCAGAAAGCATAGTGTTCCCTGGCGGCTTCAAGGCTGTCAACCCCGTTCAGTTTCGCAGGTGCATAGAATTCCATCACGTCACTGGTAAACGCTGCGGGAACTGCCTGATATTTTTCATACCAGTATTTGCAGACAGATATCATTTCTTCCGGTGCGGGGCAGTCATTCCAGCCGCCCATGGGCAGGTAGGCGATGATTTCCCACGGGTTTTTCACCGGAATCTCAAGGAGCAGTACATCTTCTTCCAGTTTGTTGGCACGGAATGAGATGTAGCTGCAAAAATGGTTCACGATTTCCCCATCTGTCTCGTTTCCAATGAAATCGTCCACATCGTCGATTTCATAATCATCCATATAACCCTTGAACCGTTCTTCCAGGATATCATTTCCGTCATCTCCGCATCCTGCAATGAGTTCGTCTCTGCTGCATATCTCCTTTGCGGCGTAATCAAGCCATTCGATTACGTGGTCTTCCAACAGGAGGATAGCCGGGAAGAATCCGCCTTTTTTGCCTGCGTCAAATGCCGTGCGGTAAGCCTGTTCCAGAAGTTCTGGGTCGGAACCCTTTTCAAAAACGGTGTATTTACATTCAAATCTTTCTGCAATCTGTCTGGTTGATTCTTTCATAGTGCATTCCTCATCCTTTCCTTGAAATCATTGTTTTATTCTGGCGTCTCAGGTTGTCAGGCCCAGTTAGGTATACCCAAAGGGCATCCCGTGATGCATGCCCCTGACGGGGCGGGTGGACTTCGTCCATTAAGGTATATTATATCACACATAACTAAGAATACAATCTTATGGGGCTATGTAGGGGCGGGGCAGCATCCTGCACGGCTCAGGAGTAAGCAGTAACAGCAGCCTTCCATAGTTGATTTCCGCGGACAAAGCATATTGACATGGAATTTGCCAGTTGATAAAATAGATAATATATAATGCGTAGTTATCAGTTTCGTGTGCCGACACGGAAGGTCGCAGTCATCAGAAAAATATTTGCAGAATATAGAGGGGAGAACGGACAATGTATCATTGCCATTTACGATTTTATTTAACAGGTTGTCCATGCAGCGTCTTTGAGAGTATCAAGGAAATACTTCCGTTTGAGCACTTTGCACATGAGTTTTTCGAGAGTGTGGAACTGGAAACAGAACAGGCTTGCGGCGCGGATGTAATTCTTTTGAACCTTATGGGAAGGGAGGTTCAAAAGAGATTACCGACATTACTTGAAGCTAAGAAGAAGGAAACGGATCTGATTGTGCTTGCAGACAAGAGTCAGATACCGGAGCTTGAGGAGTATCTGGAAGCAGTCCGCGATATATGGGTCATGCCCATGACGGATGCCGAGGCAAGGTTTCGTTTTCAGAAGTGGCAGCAGACATATAAGATGGAGAAGGACTACTGGCAGACCAGCCAGTTTTTCGAGGCAACAATCAACAATGTCCCGAACCTTGTCTGGTACAAAGATAAGGACGGAATACATGAGAAAGTGAACGACAGCTTTTGCAGGACGGTCAACAAGACAAAGGAACAGGTGGAGGGGCGGGGACACGCATATATCTGGGATGTAGAAGAGGATGACCCGGCATGTATCGAATCTGAGCGGGAAGTCATGAACAGCCAGAAGACCTGTATTTCCGAGGAGACCATCAAGACCGGGGACGGTATGAGGCTTCTGACTACATATAAGTCTCCGTTATATGATTTGGACGGAAGCGTGATGGGGACGGTTGGCGTTGCGATTGATGTGACTCAGGAGCGCGCGTATGAGCAGGAAATCATGGAGAAGAACCGGACGTTGGAGACAGTGTTTACGACCATGGATTGTGGAATTTTATGTCATACTGTGGATGGAACCCGTATCATCAGCATCAACCGGGCGGCGCTCAATATTCTGGGGTATGAATCTCAGGAAGAGATGATGGAAGCAGGATTTTGTATGGTGGCGGATTCCGTGTTGGATGAGGATAAACCGAAACTTAGGGATAGTATCAAGTCCCTGCAAAAGGAAGGGGACAGCGCCAGCGTGGAATACCGCGTTAAGCATAAGGACGGAAAGCTTCTTCATGTGATGGGGAATATCAAACTTCTGGAGGAGAATGGAGAAGCGTTCTACCAGCGTTTCCTTTTAGACTGCACGACACAGAAGTTAGAAGAGAAGAGGAAAGACCAGCACAATCAGGAGTTAGTCCAGGCTTTGAGCATTGACTATAACAGGGTGTGCTATTTTGACCTTAGTACAGGGAAAGGGATTCCGCTTCAAGGTTCTAAGGATCAGACGGAGATGTTTGGTTCTGTTTTTCGTGGAGAAATTTCTCTGGAAAAGAGCATGGAGCAGTATATACAAGCCTTTGTTTACGAGGAAGACCGTGATATGCTCCGGCAGGAATCTTCGAGAGAGAACTTGATGAACAAGCTGGCTGAAAAGGGGAAGCATTTCGTCAACCACCGTGTCTCCTGGGATGGGAATACAAAGTATTTCCAGATGAAGGTGGTGCGTACCGGGGAGTGGAACGAGAGCAAGGGAATCGTCATGGGCTTCCGCAATGTGGACGGCGAGATCCGGGAGGCGATGGAGAAGAAGAATCTGCTGGAGGATGCGTTGATGCAGGCGAACCGTGCCAGCAAGGCGAAGAGCACTTTCTTGTCCAATATGTCCCATGATATCCGTACGCCGATGAATGCAATCGTCGGTTTTACGGCGCTGGCAATCACCCATATTGACAACAGGGAGCGGGTGGAGGAATACCTGCAGAAAATCATGACGTCGGGGAACCACTTGCTGAGCCTGATTAACGACGTGCTGGATATGAGCAGGATTGAGAGCGGGAAGATTCGTCTGGATGAGAAGAAATGCAGCCTGCCGGAGATATTACATGGTCTGCGCAATATCTTACAGGCGGATATCCACAAAAAGCAGTTGGAGCTGTACATAGATACGGTGGATGTGTTTGACGAGGAGATTTTTTGCGATAAGCTGCGCCTGAATCAAGTACTTTTGAACCTGATGAGCAATGCGGTGAAATATTCAATCGCAGGCGGCATTATCAGCCTGCGGATTACGGAGAGGCCGGGGGCGCCTAATGGCAGTGCAAACTATGAGTTCAATATCAAGGATAACGGTATCGGCATGAGCCAGGATTTTGTGGAGCATATCTTTGAACCGTTTGAGCGGGAACGCAATTCGACGATTAGCGGCATTCAGGGAACTGGGCTTGGTATGGCGATTACGAAAAATATTGTGGATATGATGAACGGCTCTATTTCCATAAAGAGCGAGCTGAATGTGGGGACGGAGGTCACGGTAGGGTTTACGTTCCGTCTTCCTTCTAAAGAAAAAGAGCCGCAGGATATCCCGGAACTGAAGGGGCTTAGGGCTTTGGTCGTGGACGATGATTTTGACAGTTGCGACAGTGTGTCCTACATGCTGGAACAGATTGGGATGCGCGCCGAGTGGACGCTGTCAGGGAAAGAGGCGGTTCTTCGTACCCATCAGGCAGTCATGCGCAATGACGTTTACAGTGTATACATTATTGACTGGATGCTGCCGGATATGAATGGCGTCGAGGTGGCGCGGCGGATACGCAAGGAAATGGGCGAGCATGTGTCGATTATCCTGATGACTGCCTATGACTGGGCGGAGATTGAGGAAGAGGCAAGGGATGCGGGAGTCACGGCGTTCTGCGGCAAGCCGATGTTCTTGTCAGAGCTGAGGCGGTGCCTGTACTCGCTTGTCCATGCGAAGGAAGAGTTTGGAGATAGAGATGCACAGGCGCAGATCGGATGCCTTACCGGGCGAATTTTGCTGGCGGAGGATAACGAGCTGAATCAGGAAATCGCGGAGGTAATCTTGGAGGAAGCAGGAGTTACGGTGGAGATTGCCGAAGACGGGCAGAAAGCGCTGGATATGCTCGAGAAGTCGGAGGCAGGGTATTATCAGTTGATCCTGATGGATATCCAGATGCCGAATATGAACGGCTATGAGGCGGCAAGAGCTATCCGAAGACTAAAGAACCGGGAACTGGCTGAGATACCGATTATTGCCATGACTGCCAATGCATTCGAGGAGGATCGGCAGGAAGCTCTGAAAAGCGGGATGAACGGACATATTGCGAAGCCGATTGATGTTGAGGCGCTATTTGGGGCATTAGAGAAGATTCTGGCTTAGTGTACCCAAAGGGTATCCCTTGATGCATGTCCCTTAGGGGGCGGGAAGGCTGTCGTTTTATAGATATACAATAACCATCAGTCCGGAAATGCCAGGCTGGTGGTTATTATTACTGCCGTCTAATCGCTGATTTCGCTCAGATACCGGTAAATCGTCGCGGTAGAGCAGGAAAACTTCTTCGCAACGAAGGAAATCGCTCCTTTGAGCTGGAACAATCCTTGTTCCTGCAGTCGCTCAATAATCTCTTTGCGTTCATACTGGTTCAGCCGGTCGATTGGTGTAGTAAGCGACATGGTAGCATCGTCGAACATCTTCTGCATCAGCGAAGAGATATCCATCGAAAAACTTTCCGTGGTGGAATCCGAAGAAGAAAAGGTGTTCTTAGGAGGTTCCTGGCTGTCAAAATGCTCCACCGGACCGTGCTGTTCAAGGAAAAATTCAGGATGTATTGTATTAAGCAGTTTGTTGTTCAATTCCGCAAATCTGCTGTCATCAAAATTAATGCAAAGAAACCCAATCGGATTGCCTTCCTCGTTCTTGATGAACAGTGTAGAAGAGCGGAGGACACGTCCATTTCCGGCAATGCCCCTGTAGTTACATAAAAAATCATTCGACTCATAAGCCCTGGACGAAAGCATTTGAAGTGAGGCATCGGTCAGAGGACCGCCGACCCGGCGTCCGCTGATGTGACCGTTGACGATTGCGACAATAGCTTGATGCTCCGGGTTCAGATCCTGCAGAACAATCTCATAATCCGGGCCGAGAGTCTTTCCAAGAAATTCAACAATAGTAACGTATTGCTGAAGGCTGTTAAATCCCATAGTATTACTCCGTTTCGATCTGTAGCTAAATTTGCATGTTTCTTAACAATTTTATTATCTCACGATGTCTCATAAAATTCAATATAAAATTCAGTCAATAGCCAAAAAATACTTGACATATCCTACAATACTTCACAAAAATATTATTATTATAATAAAAATGTAAGACGACGAGGAACTTTTAGAATAGTCGTGGTTGAGGAAAATGGGAAATTATGGCATAATAGGTATAGTGTAAGATGCGTATAAGATCGTAAGGAATGAATCGGAGGAGGATAGGATTTTGATGAAGTTGATTGCCCACATAACGGATGCCGGCAATGGAAGGGTGGAACAGAGCTTGAGAGAGCATTGCCTGAATGCGGGGAAGTATGCGGCTCTTAACATAGGAAGCGCCGGCTTATGCCATACCGCCTTTCTGGCGGGAATTCTGCATGATGCGGGAAAAGCCAAGACGGAGTTTGTTGATTATATAGAAAAGGCGTATCAGGGGGAAAAAGTAGACAGAGGTTCTGTGAACCATACCTTTGCCGGCGTGGTATGGCTTTTGGAGAGCTACCATACAGGCACGTCGGCAATATGGGAGAAAATGGCATGCGAGATTGTGGGCTATGCCGTTGGCTCCCACCATGGAATGTTTGACTGTGTGGACTTGAATGGGGAAAATGGTTTCCTGCATCGCCTTCAAAAAAACCGGAAAGAAATATTTTATCAAGAAGCGATGCACAATTATTTTACATATGTGATGGAAGAAGATGTGTTGGATGGGATTTTTCAAAAGTCGGCGCAGGAGATAGAAATATTTTTCCAGAAGGCGAAGGACATGTATCCGAAAGACAGTAAGGGGGTCTTTTTTCAGATAAGTATGTTGGCCAGGCTTATCTTGTCGGCAGTTATTTATGGAGACCGAAGGGATACCAGTGAATTTATGGGAGGCAAAGGGAATGAGGATAATAGGGCGGACTGGAAAAGACAAAGAGAATACTTTGAAATGAAGATAGGACAGTTGGGAGTGGATTCTCCCATAAACCGCGTTAGGAATGCGATTTCTATCCAATGCTTGGAAGCATCGGGAAGGGAACCGGGCATTTATCGCCTGAACGTACCGACCGGAGGCGGAAAGACACTTTGTACATTGCGGTATGCTTTGGCGCATGCAGAAAAATATAACAAGAAAAGAATCATATTTATCATCCCTCTTTTGAGCGTTCTGGATCAGAATGTGAGGGTAATAAAAGAGTTTGTGCCTGACGAGAGTGAAGTATTGGAGCATCATTCTAACGTGGTCAGAGAACAGGAGATGAGTGGAGAAGAATTGGATCATTACGAATATCTGACCGATAGCTGGAACTATCCGATTGTGGTGTCTACACTGGTTCAGTTATTGGACATTCTGTTTTCTCATCAGACATCTGCGGTAGGAAGGATGCAGGCTTTATGTGACAGCGTGATTGTGATTGATGAGGTACAGTCGCTTCCTAAGAAGGCGACGGTCATGTTCAATATGGCAATGAATTTCCTTGGGCAGTTCTGTAATGCGACTATTGTGCTTTCATCGGCGACCCAGCCTTGTTTTGAAGAGCTGAAATGGCCCCTTCATCTGGCAAAGGAGCCGGATCTGGTAAGGCTTTGCAGGGAACAGATGCAGGTATTTAAGCGGGCGGATGTGATAGACTATACAGATAAATATGGAATGGATTGGGAAGAGTGCGCCGGGTTCTGCAATGAGCTGATGCTGCAATCGGATTCTTTATTGGCCGTGTGCAATACGAAGTCGGAAGCGAGGCGGTTATTCGAGGAGCTGAAAGGACAGGCAGAAGATCTGGGTTGGGACATCTATCACCTGTCAACGGCGATGTGCCAGGAACATAGATGGAAGGTGATGGAAAGTCTGAAAAAGAGCCTGAGAAGGGTGCAGCATGCCGCGGAGAATGGAGATGAGAATGCAGTCGGAGACGTTGAGGGCAGAGTAGAAGGCGTCCAGAAAAGCTATGGCATACGTAAGGTAGTCTGTGTATCTACGCAGTTGATTGAAGCTGGGGTGGATCTATCCTTTGCAAGTGTCGTGCGGGTGATGGCGGGTCTTGACAACCTTGCACAGGCGGCAGGAAGATGCAACCGAAGTAATGAATATGGACAGTTGGGCAAAGTATACCTGATTAAATTGAAAAATGAAAACCTGAGCATGCTAAAGGAAATCAAAAAGGCGCAGGACAGCACGAGAAAAGAGCTGGAAACAAGAAAAGAGCTGAATACTGAAGCAAGCTGGGAAAGCGGGCTTTTGGAGGAACAGTCAATGCGGAGGTTTTACCGGTATCTGTTCAAGGAAACAGAACAAGAGATACGCTATCCGATTCAGGATTGCGGTAGGACGGTATATCTAGCGGATTTGTTGTCGAATAAAAACGATGATGCAGAGCAAGGTGTCGATAAAAGTAAAAATGCAGCATATATTTTGAAGCAGCCATTTAAAACTATCGGAAGAAATTTCCGGGTATTTGACCAGGATACAACGGATATTCTGGTTCCTTATGGAAATGGCGCAAAAATAGCAGAGCAGTTGTATTCGATGCAGGATAGCTGGTTTGATTTCGGAAAATTCAGGGAAATCATGGGACAGGCGAAGAAATACACCATTAGTATATACGAATGGCAGAAGGAGAAGCTCTATCAGGCAGGATTGCTTTCGGCAGTTCTGGATGGAAGGGCATGGGTATTAGACCGGAAAGCGTATGATGATTGCTTTGGGCTGACAGTTACAGAAGAGCAGGCGGCTGTTAATTTTATACTGTAGTTGTAATTTACAGAAATTGATATTCATTAGAAAGAAGAGAAAGCAAGGAGGAAGGAATGAAGCACAGGAACTCGGTAGAATTTGAAGTGAAGGGAGAGTATGGGTTATTCGCAGACCCGGTCACGCGCGTAGGTGGAGAGAAGTTCTCCTACCAGGTGCCCACGTATGAAGCGTTGAAGGGAATCCTGCAAAGCGTGTACTGGAAACCGACGATTATCTGGATCATTGATGAGGTACGGATCATGAACCAGATTCAGACGGAGACGAAAGGAGTGCGTCCGATTAAATATTATAATGATAAGAATGACCTTTCTTATTATACATACCTGAAAGACTGCCGGTATCAGGTGAGGGCGCATTTTATCTGGAATGAGAACCGTCCGGGGCTTGCAAAAGACCGGAATGAGAATAAGCACCATAATATTGCCCGTAGAATGATCGAGCGGGGCGGCAGGAGGGATATTTTTCTTGGGACAAGGGAATGTCAGGGATATGTAGAGCCTTGTAATTTTGGAGAAGGGAAAGGTTTCTATGACGAGCTTGCAGAGCTGAGTTTTGGAATGATGTACCATGGGATTACCTATGCGGACGAGGCGTACTCGGAAGAAACAAAAGGAAAGATGACGGTAAGGCTGTGGCAGACAGTGATGAAGAATGGCGTGATTGCATTCCTGCCGCCGTGGGAATGTATCCACAGGCCCGTGAGGAAAATGGACATGAAGAAGTTCGACGAGGCGTCGGGGAACTTTTCCGTAATCAGCGAGGAAGGAGGGGGAATGGATGTCATGGATGAGCCAGCTATATAAAACATATGAAAGGAATATCGGCAAAAGTCAGCAGGACGAGGTCCCGCTTACGCCGGTCGCCCATATGAACGCCAATGCACAGGTTGAAATTACGTTAAATAGAGAAGGGGAATTTCTGGCGGCAGAGGTGGTCGATAAGAAGGAGTCCGTGACATTAATTCCCGTCACGGAATCGTCGTCAAGCTCCGGCGTTGCTCCCCATGCATTATGTGATATGCTCCCGTATATTGCAGGGGATTTCCCAGAATATTGTGAGGATGAGAAGCAGAAAAAAAGCGCCGGGGAAAAGTTCAAGGCATTTTTAGAAAATTTAGAAAAATGGGAAAAGTCCGAAGATTCTCACCCGAAAGTAAAGGCAGTTTATCATTATCTTTCTAAAAAGATGACAATCTCAGATTTGATGAAAGCAGGCCTGGTTGAATTGACGTCAGAAGGAATGTTTGAAAAGAAAAAAATCAGCGGACAGCCCTATGATAAAGCGCTTGTAAGGTTTCGGGTATTTGACGGCATACAGGAAGAGGACTGCACTTGGAAAGACCTGTCTTTGATTGAGGCTTATACGAAATATTATTTAAAGGGGCAGCAGGGGAAGAAAGATGTCTGTTATTATACGGGCGAAGAGAGGACTATTTCCACGAATCATCCAAAAGGCATTGTGGCGTCTGACTACGGTGCAAAATTAGTGTCGGCAAATGACGGAATTGGTTATACCTATCGTGGAAGGTTTCAGAACTCGGAACAGACATATGCATTAAGTTATGAGGCATCTCAGAAAATACACAGCGCATTGACATGGCTAGTCAAGAAACAAGGCGTATACGTGGGAACACAGGACAAGCGAACCTTTATCTGCTGGAATCCTGACGGAAAGAAGACCCCGAACCTGTTTGAGGAATTGGGACTTTTTGATGACGAGGAGGACGATTATACGGAGATTTCTTACCGTAAGCAGCTAAGAAAAACGTTGATGGGATATCAGGAGCAGTTTGAAGAAACGGATTCCATCATCGTCATGGGGCTGGATGCGGCAACGACAGGGCGTTTATCTGTGACATATTATCATGAACAGGCGGCAACGGATTTTCTGGAACGTATTTTTTACTGGGGGAGGACATGCAACTGGCAGTATTTGAAATTTAATGAGAAGAAACAGCCCTATTATGTTGTCGAGACGCCGATTTTTCGCAGGATTGTAGAGTGCGCATTCGGGAGAGAGAATGGAAATTTTATCGAAGCGGGCGATAAGGTCCTGAAAGAGCATACCCAGCGTCTTTTGAAATGTATGCTTGAAAAGCAGCCGATTCCATATGATATCGTACATGCCCTGGCAATCCGTGCCTCTACGCCAATGGCTTACACCAGAGGAAATCGGGAACGGGTATTGTCTACGGCATGTGCATTGATCAGTAAATATTACTATGAAAAAAATAAACAAGGACAGGGGGAGAAAGAGGAGATGAAACTGGATTTAGAAAATCACGACAGGAGTTATTTATTTGGAAGGCTTTTGGCAGTATGTGAAAAGGTTGAGAGAATCACATATGACAGAGGGGAATCCCGGGAGCCGAATGCGATCCGCCTTCAGTCGGCATTTGTAAACCATCCCATGCAGAGCTGGAAAATATTAGAAGGATTGTTGAATCCGTATTTCCAGAAATTGCGTCCGGGTTTCAGGGAATATTACAAAGGGCTGATTGCCAGCATTGTGACTTCATTTCAGGATGAAGATGCCATGGCGTTAAATCAGGAGTTAAAAGAGACATATTTATTAGGGTATTACCTGCAGAGAGCGGAATTGAATAAGAAAAAGGAAGAAAAAGAGGAGGAACAGGAGAATGAGTAATTTGCAGAATAAGATTGATTTTACAGTATTGATTAAGGTGGTAAATGCGAATCCCAATGGAGATCCGCTGAATGGAAACAGGCCGAGGACAACGTACTCAGGACATGGAGAGATATCAGACGTATGCCTGAAAAGAAAGATCCGGAACCGTTTTCAGGATATGGGAGAGGAGATTTTCGTGCAGTCAGCCGATCGCAGCATGGATGAATGTACTTCGCTAAGTGAGCGGGCTTCCGAGAATATTGCGAAGTATGAGTCCAGTGATGATTATGCCAGACAAGCATGTGAGAAATGGTTGGACGTGCGCACGTTCGGACAGGTATTTGCATTTAAACCGAATAAGGATAAAAAAGAAAAAGAGGGCGTCTCCGTGGGGGTGCGCGGCCCGGTATCTATCCATCAGGCAGTCAGTTGTTCTCCCATTGATGTCAACAGTATGCAGATTACGAAGAGCGTCAACAACGAGCCGGAGAAAGGAAAGAGTTCCGATACGATGGGTACGAAGCATTTTGTGGAATTCGGGCTGTATCGTATGAAGGGGTCCGTAAATGTACAATTGGCTGAGAAGACCGGATTTTCGGAGGAAGATGCGGAAAAGTTAAAGGAAGCGCTGCGGACACTGTTCATTAACGATGCGTCTTCGGCAAGACCGGATGGCAGTATGGAGGTGGTTTCTGTTTACTGGTGGAAGCACAAGAATAAGATTGGTCAGTATTCGGCGGCAAAGGTACATGAGTCTTTGAAGATTACGTTGAAGGAAGGTGTGTTAGCGCCGGCTTCTGTGGATGATTATGAGATTAGGATCGATGCTCTGCCGGAGTTGGAGCCAGAGGTGATTGAGGGGATATAGAAGAGATGTATCAGGAAGATGATTATTTGATGTTATCCGGGCTGCAGCATTTTGCATATTGCAGAAGGCAGTGGGCGCTCATACATATTGAACAGCAGTGGGCGGAGAATGAACGGACTGTGGACGGACAAATCTTCCATGCTGTGGCGCATGACAAGGGGCGGATTGAAAAGAGGGGAGACTTGCTCATTACACGAGGGCTTCCGATTAAGTCTGCGCAGTTAGGAATGTCGGGGATCTGTGATGTGGTGGAGTTCCATAAGTCTGCGGAGGGCGTTTCACTGGCTTCCTATGAGGGATTGTGGCAGCCTTATCCGGTGGAATACAAAAAGGGCCTGCCCAAACTGAATGAAGCGGATGAGCTGCAATTGTGCGGGCAGGCGATCTGTCTGGAAGAGATGCTGCTCTGCCGTATTCCGGGCGGGAGTTTGTTTTATGGAGAGAACCGTCGGAGGAAGGCGGTGGAATTTACGGATGAGCTTAGGCGAAAAGTATTTGATATGGCAAAAGAAATGCATGATCTGTGGGAAAAGGGATATACGCCGAGAGTGAAACCGCAGAAGGGCTGCAATGCCTGTTCACTGAAAGAAATATGTGTGCCGAGGCTTGGAAGGGTAAAATCGGTTTCTGCTTATATCGAAGGCAGCCTGTCGGGGGAATAATGGTATGAAAAAATTGTTGAATACATTGTTTATCACAACGGAGAATGCTTTTTTATCACTGGAAGGGGAGACAGTCTGCGTAGAGATTAATAAAACGAAGGCTGGGCAATTTCCGCTGCATACGTTGGAGAGCATCATTTGCTTTACCTATAATGGTGCGACTCCCGCTTTTATGGGAGCTTGTGCAAAGCGTGGGATTCATCTGGCATTTTTTAGCCCTTTTGGGAAATTTTTATGCAGGGTGGTGGGTGAAAACCAGGGGAATGTATTGCTGAGGAAACAGCAGTATCGGATATCTGATGGAAAAGAGGATAGCTGTCTGATAGCGAGAAATTTTATATTAGGAAAGGTATTTAATTGCCGTTGGAGCATTGACAGGACGCTGCGCGATCATTCTCTCAGGGTAAATGAGGAAGACTGCCGGAACGCGGAACAGTATTTGTCGAATGCCATGGAAAAGATAAGGTACGTGGAGGATTTGGACTCGCTCCGGGGGTTGGAAGGCGAGTGTGCTTCGGTGTACTTTGGAGTGTTTGACCAGCTTATTTTGAATCAAAAAGAGGTGTTTTTCTTTCGGGGGCGGAATAAACGTCCGCCTCTGGATCGTGTGAATGCCATGCTGTCTTTTGGATATACTTTATTGGCAAATGATTGTGCGGGAGCGTTGGAAGGGGTGGGTCTGGATTCTTTTGTCGGTTTCCTGCATCGGGACCGTCCGGGAAGGAAGTCTCTGGCGCTTGATTTGATGGAAGAAATGCGGGCCGTGCTGGTGGATCGGTTTGTTTTGACCTTGATTAATAACCGACAGATTAAGGGGGAGCATTTTCGGATATCGGAAAGCGGAGCCGTGGAGTTTACGGATGATGGAAGAAAGAAATTTCTGACGGCGTGGCAGGAGAGAAAACGAGAGCAGATCACGCATCCTTATCTGCAGGAGAAAATATGCTGGGGGCTGGTGCCCCATGTACAGGCGTTGTTGCTTGCAAGGTATTTGCGGGGGGATATAGATGGGTATCCGCCGTTTTTGTGGAAGTGAGGGATAATATGCTTGTGTTGATTACGTATGATGTGAATACGGAAGACGCCAAAGGAAAGAGCCGGTTGCGTAAAGTGGCGAAGCAGTGCGTGGATTATGGACAGAGGGTGCAGAATTCGGTATTTGAATGCATTGTTGACCCGGGGCAGTGTAAATTGCTGAAGAATCAGTTGCTGAAGATCGTAGATTTGGATAAGGATAGTTTGAGGTTCTATTATCTTGGGAATCAGTATCAGAGTAAGATAGAGCATTATGGTGCGAAGAAGACGGTTGAGCAGGAAGGGGTGCTGATTTTGTAGTTGCGAAGGGGGAGTATACATAGAAGTCGGGGAGGGTTCGCACTGGAATGGAGCGGATGGGTGGAGAGGAATGTGGATGAGGTAGGTAAGTGAATGGAAGAGTTTGTTAATAATAGACAAATATAGATGAGTATGAGGAATAGATTTTATTTATATTTGCGGTCACTCCCTGCGTGGGAGTGTGGATTGAAATATAAATTCCCTGATTCTTTCTTCCTGGCTCATTCGTCACTCCCTGCGTGGGAGTGTGGATTGAAATAAGGAAATGGCCGACGAACTTACCGAAAGAATCCGTCACTCCCTGCGTGGGAGTGTGGATTGAAATACAATGTCAGAAAGCGGAACGATTAACTGTTTCGTCACTCCCTGCGTGGGAGTGTGGATTGAAATTTTGTTGATTTTAGACATAATGTCTTCATTCTTCGTCACTCCCTGCGTGGGAGTGTGGATTGAAATATACTCCACAAGGGCGCAAGCGTCGCCGTTCATCAGTCACTCCCTGCGTGGGAGTGTGGATTGAAATACATCATACACAACCAGATTCCGGCCAGCTTCCAGTCACTCCCTGCGTGGGAGTGTGGATTGAAATTATCGGTGAATCTTTTTTAATCAGCCAGCCGCAGTCACTCCCTGCGTGGGAGCGTGGATTGAAATCATACTTGGCGCCGGTCATTGAATCATTAAAGCAGTCACTCCCTGCGTGGGAGTGTGGATTGAAATATAAATCGGCTGGCATAAATCGGACGCCAGCCAGGTCACTCCCTGCGTGGGAGTGTGGATTGAAATCAGCCAGTGACGCCGTAATGTATTTAACGGCCCTGTCACTCCCTGCGTGGGAGTGTGGATTGAAATATCCGCGTTTTGGATCGTAATCCTCGAAACGCTTTGTCACTCCCTGCGTGGGAGTGTGGATTGAAATAAACCAAATTCTTCCGCCGTCGCAATTTCCCGGACGTCACTCCCTGCGTGGGAGTGTGGATTGAAATCGGTTATATGTTTACAACCGTTGTCAGGTTGTTTGTCACTCCCTGCGTGGGAGTGTGGATTGAAATCCGGCAGCCTGGCCGACGGCCACAAATGATACTGTCACTCCCTGCGTGGGAGTGTGGATTGAAATCGATCGTTTGTGCGAAATTGGAAGGCTTCTTGGCGTCACTCCCTGCGTGGGAGTGTGGATTGAAATACCGCGTCGCCGAGCTTATCAATGCTCCATGTACGTCACTCCCTGCGTGGGAGTGTGGATTGAAATGCCCCAGCTGCGAGAGGGAGCTCTCCAGCGTGTGTCACTCCCTGCGTGGGAGTGTGGATTGAAATTACGACGTCAAACAGATACACCCACATGCGCCAGTCGTCACTCCCTGCGTGGGAGTGTGGATTGAAATGAGTCTGCTCATGCGGCTGAGGCCCATGTCAACGTCACTCCCTGCGTGGGAGTGTGGATTGAAATGGCTGCCGGAGCTGACGGCAGCATGGAGAAGATGTCACTCCCTGCGTGGGAGTGTGGATTGAAATTGTCAGGCTGTCGATCTGCTCCTGAGTCAGACGCGTCACTCCCTGCGTGGGAGTGTGGATTGAAATTTTGCCCGTTTCTGGACTCGCTGCTCGATCAACCGTCACTCCCTGCGTGGGAGTGTGGATTGAAATTTGAATTTCTCGGAGCCAAGGACAACCCGCAAAAGGTCACTCCCTGCGTGGGAGTGTGGATTGAAATTGGCCGGTGGGCCTTACATAGCAGCCGACGGTGAGTCACTCCCTGCGTGGGAGTGTGGATTGAAATATGGCTTTGCTGAGTGCGATCGCTGCCTCGTCGTCGTCACTCCCTGCGTGGGAGTGTGGATTGAAATCCATAAAGGGATCCAGCACCGTGCCGCCTTTATGTCACTCCCTGCGTGGGAGTGTGGATTGAAATGTCATGTGCTTGCGGTACTCGAATTTCTCCGGCCGTCACTCCCTGCGTGGGAGTGTGGATTGAAATTTGACGACTTCGGACTCGTTGGCCTTGGTCGTGTAGTCACTCCCTGCGTGGGAGTGTGGATTGAAATACGGTATTGCCGGAGAGCTTCGCAGAGCCGGAAGGTCACTCCCTGCGTGGGAGTGTGGATTGAAATCTTGTAGGCTGTTACCCTACGCATACTGCGCCACGTCACTCCCTGCGTGGGAGTGTGGATTGAAATCTATATCGCGCCGAAGCGCCCTCTCACCATTGACGTCACTCCCTGCGTGGGAGTGTGGATTGAAATATATCTTGGGAGGCTATATATGCCTCCCCCTTTTGTCACTCCCTGCGTGGGAGTGTGGATTGAAATCATCCCTATTCTGGTAAACTCGTTTGTATGAGAAAGTCACTCCCTGCGTGGGAGTGTGGATTGAAATCACAGGATTGTACTCCGCTGTAAGAGCAGCGTACGTCACTCCCTGCGTGGGAGTGTGGATTGAAATCAATCGCGGCCTGCCTCTATTTGGCTGTTGTCCAGTCACTCCCTGCGTGGGAGTGTGGATTGAAATCCGCCGTCCTCTATCGTACTTTTACCGTCTGGACGTCACTCCCTGCGTGGGAGTGTGGATTGAAATGGTCGTGCCGTCCGGATTATATGTATTTAGTTTGGTCACTCCCTGCGTGGGAGTGTGGATTGAAATTTCGTGACGGTCGTAATTTTCCACAGGATTGTACGTCACTCCCTGCGTGGGAGTGTGGATTGAAATCTGTTAATCCTAATACCCGCCTAAATACACTTGCGTCACTCCCTGCGTGGGAGTGTGGATTGAAATTGTTAAAAATGCGTTAATAATCGCGCGGCGTGCCTCGTCACTCCCTGCGTGGGAGTGTGGATTGAAATCGTAGGCTATGCAAGTTAATGTGCCGTTAGAATGGTCACTCCCTGCGTGGGAGTGTGGATTGAAATACCAACCCCTAACTGCAAGTCCACAATCTTAGACGTCACTCCCTGCGTGGGAGTGTGGATTGAAATTTTTTGTCCTGTCCCTTTTTGTAAAAACGCATAGTCACTCCCTGCGTGGGAGTGTGGATTGAAATAATACATAGTAGACTGCAAGTGGTTTCCGTTTAAGTCACTCCCTGCGTGGGAGTGTGGATTGAAATTGTACCGATACATTGCGGATTCCAATCTCAGTAAGTCACTCCCTGCGTGGGAGTGTGGATTGAAATCGGATTTAATTGAAGCCCGGCGCGCAATTATTAAGTCACTCCCTGCGTGGGAGTGTGGATTGAAATCTTTTAAGTCGTCTGTTTTTAATACTGCCGGCGGCGTCACTCCCTGCGTGGGAGTGTGGATTGAAATACGTGAAACATAGTAGGAGGTGGAGATGGGTAGAGTCACTCCCTGCGTGGGAGTGTGGATTGAAATCGATATGCGCGGAGATGAATCTGTCGCGTCAAAGTCACTCCCTGCGTGGGAGTGTGGATTGAAATGTAATTATACGCCATATATCATACCTCCTAATAAGTCACTCCCTGCGTGGGAGTGTGGATTGAAATAAGGAATATACCCTTGCAGATCCTGAGGATAAGGTCACTCCCTGCGTGGGAGTGTGGATTGAAATTGCGAGGCAAGTAATTTACATACACAACGAGTCGTCACTCCCTGCGTGGGAGTGTGGATTGAAATCGTCCGGATTATATGTATTTAGCTTGTCTCCTATGTCACTCCCTGCGTGGGAGTGTGGATTGAAATTTTGGGTGAAAGGGCATGACAAGAATCGGCATAACGTCACTCCCTGCGTGGGAGTGTGGATTGAAATCAGATTTGAGATATCCGCGAGAACCTCTGTCTGAAGTCACTCCCTGCGTGGGAGTGTGGATTGAAATTGCGCGGCAAGTAATTTACATACACAACGAGTCAGTCACTCCCTGCGTGGGAGTGTGGATTGAAATTGGCGAACGCTTTTGACATTTATAATGCTTTTTTTGGTCACTCCCTGCGTGGGAGTGTGGATTGAAATATAATTATATGCCATATATATATGCCTCCTAATAAGTCACTCCCTGCGTGGGAGTGTGGATTGAAATTGATGTATAACGAAAACAAAAGTATCATAGGGCAAGTCACTCCCTGCGTGGGAGTGTGGATTGAAATAAAAGGTGCTTGAAGAAATCACAAAGACCGCAAGTCACTCCCTGCGTGGGAGTGTGGATTGAAATCGTTCGGAAAGCCGCTGTATCTTGACGCACAGTGGTCACTCCCTGCGTGGGAGTGTGGATTGAAATAGAGCAGAAGACTTTGAAAAGATGGCGCAGGAATGTCACTCCCTGCGTGGGAGTGTGGATTGAAATTTCACCGTTTGCCAGTACCATGCTGTCAGCCTGGTCACTCCCTGCGTGGGAGTGTGGATTGAAATGAGTATGAGGAAACAGGGCTTGCCCCGTATGAAGGTCACTCCCTGCGTGGGAGTGTGGATTGAAATTGAAAATGTCAAGTGATTTTGTGGAGCTGCGGGAAGTCACTCCCTGCGTGGGAGTGTGGATTGAAATGGTTATGGACATGCTGAACAAAAGCAGCAAGGCGTCACTCCCTGCGTGGGAGTGTGGATTGAAATAACTCCCCGGCGGGCATTTAAAAAATGAGAAAAGTCACTCCCTGCGTGGGAGTGTGGATTGAAATAAGGCATGTATGCACAAAGAGAATGGGAAATGAAGTCACTCCCTGCGTGGGAGTGTGGATTGAAATCATGTACTTGTCTGGGTTAGACCAGACCGGGTTAGTCACTCCCTGCGTGGGAGTGTGGATTGAAATTGCTGATTAAATCGTTGCTCATCCCTAAATCCTCGTCACTCCCTGCGTGGGAGTGTGGATTGAAATTCTCGTGACGATTAAGTTTGCATTCTGCACATCGGTCACTCCCTGCGTGGGAGTGTGGATTGAAATAAGTAAGTTAGACAATGGAGCAAGGCAGGAACTGGGTCACTCCCTGCGTGGGAGTGTGGATTGAAATACTTACTGCGAACTCTTTACTATTGTATTGCACCGTCACTCCCTGCGTGGGAGTGTGGATTGAAATCTGAAGGACGTGACTGGGAACCGGCGGTTCTGGGTGTCACTCCCTGCGTGGGAGTGTGGATTGAAATCCTTGTAAATATCTCGGATGCTGAAAAAATCAAGTCACTCCCTGCGTGGGAGTGTGGATTGAAATAAATAGCTTTTTGACCTTATCCTCTGCCGATGCCGTCACTCCCTGCGTGGGAGTGTGGATTGAAATTTCTGGTAGACGTCCCGGACGTAGATGACCCAGAAGTCACTCCCTGCGTGGGAGTGTGGATTGAAATCTGAGCTATGAGGACACCTACACCGAAGTGGACGGGTCACTCCCTGCGTGGGAGTGTGGATTGAAATTTGAATATGCCGAGGCGGCCGAGGATCTGGCAGAGTCACTCCCTGCGTGGGAGTGTGGATTGAAATACGCTGGAGGCCGGAGTCTCTGCGACGACACCGAGTCACTCCCTGCGTGGGAGTGTGGATTGAAATTCGTATAATCCCGTCCTCAAAGCAAAATGTATCCGTCACTCCCTGCGTGGGAGTGTGGATTGAAATGGAGATACTAAGAAATACTAAGGTAAAAGATGAAGTCACTCCCTGCGTGGGAGTGTGGATTGAAATAGGCCTTGGCGTGTCAGAATCCCAAGTCCGGAAGGTCACTCCCTGCGTGGGAGTGTGGATTGAAATGGAGATACTAAGAAATACTAAGGTAAAAGATGAAGTCACTCCCTGCGTGGGAGTGTGGATTGAAATAGGCCTTGGCGTGTCAGAATCCCAAGTCCGGAAGGTCACTCCCTGCGTGGGAGTGTGGATTGAAATGGAGATACTAAGAAATACTAAGG
>OFHO01001030.1_pt1 | contig 22337 bp, 20 predicted proteins | sample 1521531 | NCBI WGS metagenome assembly OFHO01 (sample SAMEA3504124, study PRJEB24116) | mouse gut metagenome | biome: mouse gut; feature: mouse-associated habitat; material: faeces | place: Denmark | collected 2011
ATTTTTACCGAATGCTCCCAAAAAGAAATTCGGTGAAAAAATCGCACGATATTTTTACCGTTTTGCAGTTTTTCCATTGACCGCACGCTATGTACCGGTGATGCGGAAAATAAAAAACGCGGGCGGTATCCATGAAATTCAAACTTGGGGTGGACAGGAGATCTGAAAACAATGTTCCATCCACCGAAATGCCATTTGGGATGGATGTGACACAAGATTAGCCAATCGCAAATACAGGGTTTGCCCGGTGAGCCCCAATTTACCATAAAAAGCAAATTTATCCCCCAAAAAGCTCCCGGCCGATATAGGCGGTCGGCAAATAAAAGAAAAAGAGGTTGCAACTGATGTTGTAACCTCTTGATTTTGAAGCTCCTGAACCAGGACTTGAACCTGGGACCCTCTGATTAACAGTCAGATGCTCTAACCAACTGAGCTATTCAGGAATTTTGTTTTCAAACGTTTTCGTTTCGTTTGGGATTGCAAAGGTAGGCATTTTTTCTTTACCTCCAAATTTTTTCGCAAAAAATTTTAATATTTTTTCTATCTTTGTGTCGGTTTAATGAAAAATAGCTGTTCTGATAGCATAAAATTACTTTCCTATGGATATAGATCTTCTCTCGAAAATGGTCAAAGAACTGATTCTTGATAATGATAAGGTGGTTCTGCCGGGGCTTGGATGTTTTGTAGCGGAGATAGTGCCTTCGACATTTTCAGATAAGGGATATACCATTAATCCTCCTTACCGTAAACTGTCCTTCAGGGCAAAGCCGGACCGCGGTGATGAACTGGTGGGGTTCTATGCCTCACAGAATGAGGTGAGCCGTGAGATTGCGGAGCGGATAATTACGGATTTTGTGGCGGAGCTTAAGTCTGTGCTGCATCAGAAGAAGAATGTCGTGTTTCCAAACCTTGGACGCTTGAGGGCGACTAAGGAGAATACGGTGTTTTTTGTCGCGGATGAGAACCTGGATATATATCCGGCCGGGTTCGGCCTGGAGCCTGTCTCTCTAAAGACGCATCAGGAAACGAAAGAGGAGGTGAGCGCTGCTGTCGTCGGGCTGCGTTCGCTGCTTGATGACATTGCTTCGGATGACATTGCTTCGCACGTGGTTTCTGCTTCTGAACATGCGGAAGAGGCACTTGCGGAGGATATTGTTCCGGTTTCGGAGCAGATTGACAATCCGCCGGCAATGACGGCGCAGCCACAGACGCAGCAGGAATCGGAACAGCCAACGGAGTCAGGGCATCAGCAGCCATCTGAACCGGAACTTGAATTGTCATCAGGGCAGGAGCTGTTGTCAAAACAGGAGCCTGCATTTTCAACGGAGTCTGAGCAGGATGAACTTCCAACGGGACCTGTAGCGGAACCGTGCCCAACATCTGAGTCTGAATCTGCATCTGAATCAGAGTCCTCCATCGAATCAGATGCCGCACTGTCCATCGCATCGTCCATCGCATCGTCCATCGCACCGTCCGTTGCACCGTCCGTTGCACCGTCTGTCGGACAAGCCGTCGAATCAGCCGTCGAGCCGTCCGTCGAACCGTCCCTCGAGCCGATTCCTGAGCCAGCCCAAGCCCGGGAAAAAGCGCAAGAGACCGAGCAGAGTCTGGAAGCGGCTGCAGGAAAGCCCCTGTGGAAGAAAATTCTATTGATTCTCCTTATACTTGCCGTGACGGCTGCCGTGCTGATGTCGGCATATATGGCTGTCGCCATATACGCGCCCGAATGGCTTGACGCTCTTCTATATACGCCTGAGGAACTTGACATCTTGAATTATAAACACTAATTTTGCGCACTGCGCGCTTGCGGTGAACGGCACTTTGGCAGGAACTTCTTTGTGGACGTACTCGTGAACCCTGATGCAGGAAAGGCCGGCCATTATGCCTTGATTGCAGTAATTTTGAAATAGTGATTCATTATGAACAAATATATACAGAAATCCATAGTCCCTTGCTATGACACGGATCTGGCCTGGCGCATGAAGCCGGCTTCATTCATGAATATGGCGCAGGAAATAGCCAATCTGCATGCTTCCGAACTCGGATTCGGATATGATGACCTCATAACATCCCGTACCGCGTGGGTGCTTTCACGTATGAACATGAAGTTTGTCCGCGCTCCGAAATGGCGCGAGGCGATATCCCTTGCCACATGGCACAAGGGGCTTGAGCGCCTGTTTTACCTCAGGGATTTTGTCATTTCCGATGCCGATGGCAATCCGCTTGTGCTTGCGACTTCCTCATGGCTTGTCATAGACCTTGATACGCGCAAGCTTGTGCGTGACCCCAATATAATGGATGAGAGCACCATGTGTTCCGAGAATGCGACTGATGCCCCTGCGGCAAAGGTGCAGATGCCTAAGGGCGTGGCTCCTGAACTTGTCATGCAGCATAAGGTGGCATATTCCGATGTGGACCTGAACGGCCATACCAACAATGCTATGTATATGCATTGGGCTATGGATGCGGTTGACTATGCCATGGCCTCTTCCATGCCTGTGAAGGAGGCTACGATAAATTTCAATCATGAGACAAGGGCGGGGGAGAATGTCTCGATTTACCGTGCCGTTGCCGAAGACGTGGATTGTATCCGCGTATTTGTTGAAGGCAAGGTGGGGGATATCTCCGCTTTCTGTGTAGAACTTGTATTTTGATTTCGGGGATATGGTTGAGCTTATATATCCTTATGGCACTGCGCCTGAGGTGCCTGCGCCCTCAGCAGGGGCGGAGCCGTTGAGACCTGACAGTGAATGGTTCCCGATAGTGCTTCCGAGCGGTCTTGTAGTCGGGAGGTCAACACGTGAATATTGCCATAGCGGGGCCATGCCTCTGCATCCTGTCGTGCATCTGCACATAATAGACCGGTTCAGCCGCGTTTATCTGCAGAAACGCTCCATGTCGAAGGATATCCAGCCCGGAAAATGGGACACTGCGGTAGGCGGGCATGTCTCCTACGGGGAAAGCATAATCGAGGCTGTATATCGTGAGGCTGCAGAAGAGCTCGGCTTCATAGAGTTCAATCCGATATACCTTGAGACCTATGAGTTCACCTCCGGAGTTGAGCATGAGCTTGTGAACATCTTTGCAGCGGTAGGCTCTTATGAACTCCGGCCCGACCGTGATGAAGTGGATGAGGGGAAATGGTGGGAACTTGCTGAGATTGACGCTGCGATGGGGCAGGGAGTTTTCACGCCTAATTTCGAAAGTGAGTTCGCCATGATGCGGAATCAGCTGCTGGCACTGCTGTAGCATGTCAGCATGTGATGTTCCATTATAGGACGGGATTTGCCGAAAAAATATAGCTTCTAAGACTAATTGACAGATATGCCGAATATTGAATGCTTTGTGCCGCCCATGTCAAGTGAGGACATGTCGGCTACGATGGAGTCGTTCGCCAGGAGCGGTGCCTTTGCCGGAATGACTGTGCTGCCTGGAGATTCCCTGCGGGCCACTTCCGTACTGCGCAGCATAGCTTGTGCCGCGGCTGCGGAATTTGTGCTTTTATATACAAAGGACCATGCTCTTGAGATGGGCCTGTTCGCCCTGGACAGGATTCTTGCTGTCGCCGATGATACGGGGGCGGATATGCTCTATGCCGACCATTACAGTGTCTGCACTGATGACCAAGGGGCAAAGGTCCGCAAAAGGCATCCGCTGATAGATTGCCAGAAAGGCGCTCTCAGGGATGATTTTGATTTTGGAAGTGTGCTTGTCTTCAGGACATCTTCGCTGCGCCGCGCCGTAAATGCAATGAAGGAAGATTACAGCTGGGCCGCCTTGTATGACCTGCGTCTGAGGATGAAGAATATCGTGCATATCAACGAGTTCCTTTATACTGAAGTCGAAACTGATTCGAGAAAGTCCGGGCAGAAGCAGTTTGACTATGTGGACCCGAAGAACAGGGAAGTGCAGGTCGAGATGGAAAAAGTGTGTACTGAGCATCTGAAGCGTATAGGGGCTTATCTGGAACCGGTGTTCCGTGAGCCGGACGTGTCTGAACTCAGTGATGCCGTATTCCCTGTGGTGGCTTCGGTCATAATACCGGTCTATAACCGTGAAAGCACTATCTGCGATGCTGTGACGAGTGCCTTGGAACAGGAATGCGATTTCCCTTTCAACGTAATAGTCGTGGACAATCATTCGTCTGACGGCACTTCGCGCTTGCTTGGGGAAATGGCGGAGACAGATCCGAGGCTTGTGCACGTGATCCCTGTTAGGAACGATCTGGGTATCGGAGGGTGCTGGAATGTGGCGGTGCATCATCCCGCCTGCGGAGAGTATGCCGTGCAGCTTGACAGCGATGACATGTACAGCGGTCCGGATTCTTTGGCCAAGATTGTGGAGGCATTCCGTCTTCAGAAATGTGCAATGGTAATAGGGACATATCAGATGACTGACTTCAATCTTGAGCCGATACCACCTGGAATAATAGACCACAGGGAGTGGACGGAAGAGAATGGACGTAATAATGCATTGAGAATCAATGGTCTTGGCGCACCTCGCGCTTTCTGGACTCCGCTCCTGAGGACTCTGAATCTGCCGGACGTGAGCTATGGCGAGGACTATGCGCTCGGCCTGAGAATAAGCCGTGAATACCGGATCGGACGCATTTGGGATGTGGTATATTTCTGCCGCCGCTGGAAGGGCAATTCCGATGCCGCACTCGATATGGAAAAGGTTAATGCCAATAATCTCTACAAGGACCGCATCCGTACCTGGGAGCTTGAGGCCAGAATAAGGATGAACCGATGAAAACCGGAAGGATTCAGAAATTTGTCGGTGACCAGCTTTCGCGCTGGCCTCTGGCATGTGACAATTTCCGTGCGCTGAAAAATGTGAAGGTCAGGGAAATTGTCACAGGCGGGCTGAAGGTAAAACTTCAGTTCAACCCTGCGAGAATGATATCGTCCGCCGCAAAGCTGGACAAGGCTGACATCGCGGCCAGAAAATGCTTCCTTTGCCGTGAGAACCGCTCAAATGAGCAGATAATGATGAAGTTTGAAGGCCGGAAAGGTAAGAAATATGACATCCTCATCAATCCTTACCCGATTTTCCCGGACCATCTTGTCATAGCCATGGACAGGCATGTGGGGCAGTCCATATGGCAGCGTTATGTTGACATGCTGGACCTTGCGCGGAAATACGGTGACTTCACGTTTTTCTACAACGGCCCGAAAAGCGGGGCTTCGGCTCCTGACCATCATCATTTCCAGGGTGCTCCGGCCGGCCTTATGCCGCTCGAGAATGATGTTGACGATCTTATTGGCAGGCTCGTAGGATCTGAAGGTGTTTCTGGAGAAGCGTCTCAGGGAAATGGGGACGGAACGGGGCTCAGATATCTTACCTCTGTCCAGGACGCGCACCTGTACCATTATCCTAAATTCACGTCAGGCATATTCGTGTTGAGGGCCGATACTGCGAAATCTGCAGCCAAACTTTTCTACCGTCTTCTTGACTGCGCGGAGATTCCGGAAGGTGAGAATGAACCGCTTATAAATCTGTTCACATATTGGCGCGGAGGGGAGTTCCGCTCTATTGTGGTTTTCCGCCGTTCGCATCGCTCGCATCATTATTTCAGTGACGGGCCGGACCACCTTACCATGAGTCCAGGATGTGCGGACATGGCAGGAGTCTTCATCGTTCCTGTTGAGGAGGAGTTTGAGAAACTGACCCCAGGGTTGCTGGGTGAGATGCTTGCTGAAGTATCTGTCCCGGAAGATGAGCAGGAACGTATGATACGCCGTCTTACGCGTGTGCAGCCCTTGCTTGAGGTGGGCATCATGTCAGCTCCAGAGATTGAGTTTGAGATACTCTCTGATGGTGCCGGTCCGAGGAAAGCTGTTTTTCGTGAAGGCAAGATTGAATATGACGGCGCGCTTTATGATGAGCTTTATTTCGGCGCTCCGACTCTTTCTACCATGTTTGCCGGTGCGTCTTTTGTCCTGCACGATGTCACTATCGGCCGCAATTTCCATTGGGAGCGGCAGGAGCGCCAGACTTTTGCCGGAGCCTTGAAGATAACGGTAGGGAAGGGACGCCTTACTGCTGTGAATGTAATAGGAGCCGAGGACTATCTGCTGAGTGTCATATCTTCTGAAATGAGTTCTTCCGCTTCGGGAGAGTTCCTCAAGGCCCATGCGGTGATTTCCCGTTCATGGGTCATGGCGCGCATATCTGCGGCACGGGGAAAATCACTTCCTGCAATGCCTGAGGGGATTGTGGACATGCCTTCCGTAATATCTCATGCCTACAGCGTCATCAATGCGGAGGTATCTGAGGGCTGTTCCGGAGAGAGGGAATATGTCAAGTGGTATGATCATGAGGAACATGATTCGTTTGATGTATGTGCGGATGACCATTGCCAGAGATATCAGGGCCTTGCGAGGGCGACGGGAGATACTGTTCGCAAGGCTATAGATTCAACATGGGGGCAGGTACTGGTCTATGGCGGGGAGTTGTGTGACGCGCGCTTCTCCAAATGTTGCGGAGGCCGCATGGAGCGTTTCAGCACATGCTGGGATGACGTTGACTATCCTTATCTGCAGCCGCTTTGCGATTCGCCGGGCCACGTGGACGGGGAGAGATGTTTTTGTGACACCGACGATGAAGCTGTGCTGTCCCAGGTCTTGAACGGATACGACAGGGAAACTGCCGATTTCTTCCGTTGGCGTGAAGAGTATGGCCGTGATGAGCTTGCGTCTCTTGTCAGTGAGCGCAGTGGTGTCAGTATTGGTGAACTGGTGTCTATGGAGGCGATTGTGCGCGGTGAGTCAGGCAGGATAAAGAAATTGAAGATTACGGGTACTGAATGTACCTTGACTGTGGGAAAGGAACTTGAAATAAGGAGACTGCTTTCGCGCAGCCATCTCAAGAGCTCTGCTTTTGACGTCACTTTCGAAGGTGACAAGGTGATTATAGACGGACGCGGATGGGGACATGGCGTAGGCTTGTGCCAGATTGGAGCCGCAGTCATGGCTTCGCGCGGATATGGCTATCGTGAGATATTGGGGCATTATTATCCAGGAGCGGAATTGTCGGGGGAGGGAATCTCATGAGAGCGTCGGACCGTATAAGCCCATGGCTATGGGTGCCGACCCTGTACTTTGCGGAAGGTCTGCCATATTTTATCGTGAACAGCATATCTGTCGTGATGTTCAAGAATATGGGCATGCCGAACGGTATGCTCGCCCTTTACACAAGCCTGCTATATCTCCCATGGGTGGTCAAACCTTTGTGGAGCCCCTTTGTCGATATAATGAGGAGCAAGCGCTGGTGGATATTGTCCATGCAGATTCTTATGTCTGCGGCGATGCTGCTTCTTCCTTTTATGCTGCCTTGCGGGGACGGTGCTTCTTTTGCAGGCGCTCCGCTTTTTTATGTGACGCTCGGGCTTTTCTGGGTGACTGCCTTCGCTTCCGCCACGCATGATATCGCAGCGGACGGATTCTATATGCTTGCGCTTGCCCCGTCAGAGCAGGCCGGATTCATCGGTATAAGGAGCACTTTCTACCGTCTGTCTTCCGTGTTTGTGCAGGGTGCCCTTGTGTCTGCTGCAGGAGTGCTTGAGACTCGCACGGCTGATGTGCACCTGGCGTGGAAAGTGACTCTGCTGGTTTCTGCTGCCATTTTTTCCGGCGTTACTCTGTACCATACATGGAAACTTCCCCGTCCGGTCTCTGATGTCATGAATTCAGGCAAGACGGCAGGCAAGATTGTGGAGGACTTCGGCCGGACCTTCGTGACATTTTTCCGTAAAAGGCATGTGGTTGCCGCGCTTTCGTTCATGCTGCTCTACAGGCTTCCTGAGGCTTTCCTTGTGAAGATGATGAATCCGTTTCTGCTGGATCCTGTTGAGAAAGGCGGACTCGGGCTTTCGACTGAGGCCGTCGGCTTCATATACGGGACTGTGGGAGTGGCTGCATTGACAGTAGGAGGCATACTCGGAGGTATCGCTGCTGCGAAATGGGGGCTCAAGAAGTCATTGTGGCCTATGGCCATGAGCCTTGCTCTGCCTTGCCTGTCTTTTGTCTTTCTTGCGGCATTCCAGCCTGAGAGCCTTTGGGTTACAGGAGCATGCGTGGTTCTTGACCAGTTCGGATACGGATTCGGATTCACGGCTTATATGCTATATCTTATTTATTTTTCTGACGGAGAGTTCAAGACAGCGCATTATTCATTGTGTACAGCTTTTATGGCTTTGAGCATGATGATTCCGGGCATGGTGGCAGGATATATGCAGGAATGGCTCGGCTATTCCGGATTTTTCGTCATGGTCATGATGTGCTGCTTTGTGACAGTTTTGGTTACTCTGCTGCTGAAAGTCGAGCCGGAGTACGGAAAGAAATGATTATATGAACATTAAATATTTTGACAGAATGAAATTGAACATGAAAATAGCCGCAATGTCCGCATTGTGCTGCATGACCGCCTGCGGTCAGAAATATGAGAAGCCGTCTGAAGGTTCCGCGACAGGCTTTGCGCTGTCTTTTTTCCGCAGTGTGAATGAGCAGGCCGGCAAGGCCGAGAATGTAGTGGTTTCCCCATACAGCGCAGGCGCAGCCCTTTCTATGCTTGCAGAGGGTGCAGCCGGTGAGACACGCATGGAGCTTGACAAGGCTCTCAACGGCTGTCTGTTCAAGGACGTTGACCTTGGAGGTAATGACACTGTAGTGGTCAGGTCAGCCAATTCTGTATGGCTGGATGACGGATTCTCGCTCAAGGACAGTTATTCCGGTACTTTGAGGAAAGACTATGGCGCGTCTGTTTTCTCGCGCGACTTCTCTTCACCATCTGCCGCGGATGACATAAACGCATGGTGTTCAGAAAATACAGAGGGAAAGATTGAGCAGATAGTTGACAAGCTCAGGCCTGATATCGCAATGCTGCTGGTCAATGCCCTTTATTTCAATGCTCCATGGCAGGATGCGTTCAATGAGGAACTGACTGCTGACAGGATTTTTCAGGGTGTTTCCGGAAATGTGCCGGTTCGTATGATGACAAGGAAAGCTTATTACTCGTATGCCGAATATGAAGGCTGCCAGCTTATAAAGATACCTTATTCATCAGGACGCTATTCGATGTATGTGGCCCTTCCTCCTGCCGGTATGGACATGGAAAGCGTGATTCCTTATCTCGGCGAGTCGCTTTATGATGCCGCAATGGGAAAACTCGCCAGAACGGAGGTGGTTCTTTCATTGCCGAAATTCAAATTGGAGACTTCCATGGTGCTTAATGATGCCCTTATGGAAATGGGCGTGAGCAGGGCTTTCTCATCAAGGGCTGATTTCGGCGGCATATCTGCCGACAGGTCACTTGCTCTTGACATGGTGAAGCAGAAATGCTATATCGAGGTTTCAGAGAAAGGTACAGAGGCTGCTGCCGTGACAAGTATTCAGATACGCACCACTGCCTTCAATCCTCACAAGAAGCCGGTGGCTGTAATGACTGTGGACAGGCCTTTCCTGTTTTTCATAGCTGACAATGACGGTGCCGGTATCCTCTTTGCCGGCAAGGTGGTTAATCTTTAGTGCTTCATGATGCGTACTGTCCTTTGTCTTATTTGTTCGTTGGCAGCCCTGCTGTGCCAGGCGGTGTCATATGGGGCTGAACCTGTCGTGAAGCCGGGCATTGAGGTGCTGCGTGACAGGGGATTTGTGCAGCTTTCCGGCAAACGTGTCGGACTGGTGACTAACCCGAGCGGGACTGACAGCCGTCTCCGTTCCACTGTTGACATCCTTTTTGAGGCCCCTGAGGTGGAGCTTGTGGCCCTTTTCGGCCCGGAGCACGGGGTGCGCGGCAATGTGCATGCCGGAGGTAAGGTACCTGATGCCGTGGACCAGGTCACCGGTCTTCCTGTATATTCTCTTTATGGCGCTACACGGAAGCCTACGGAGGAGATGCTTTGCGGAATTGATGTCATGGTTTATGACATACAGGACGTGGGGGTGCGCTCATATACTTTCATCAGTACGCTGGGCCTTGTCATGGAGGCATGTGCGGAGGCTGGTGTGGAGGTCATGGTGCTCGACAGGCCCAATCCTCTCGGGGGTGAGAAAATCGAGGGGTGCTATGTTGAGCCTTGCTTCAATTCTTTTGTGAGCCAATACAGGATTCCTTATGTATATGGCCTTACGGTGGGGGAACTTGCCGTGCTGATAAATGAGGAGGGACTGAATCGCGGACAGAAGGGTGACAGGGAGCCTGCCCGCTGCCGTCTTTCCGTAGTTCCTATGGAGGGATGGCAAAGGGATATGCTATATGAGGACACAGGTCTTCCATGGATACTTCCGTCTCCGAATATCCCTTTCAAGGATACGCCGATGTATTATGCTGCTTCCGGAATATGCGGGGAACTCTATGGGTTCATGAATATCGGTATCGGATATACTTTGCCGTTCCAGGTGTTCGGAGCCGTTTGGCTTGACCCTGAGAAATTGAAGGAGCGTCTTGAAAGCTATTGCATTCCGGGTGTGTCTTTCCGAACAATCTGGTATAAGCCGTTTTCGGGAAGCCTCAGAGGGGAGCTTGTCAAGGGGCTTCAGTTCTTCTTTACTGACTATGCCGCGGCACGTATCACGGAGACGCAGTTCCATGTGATGCAGGCAGTCGCTGAACTTTGGCCGGATAAAAAGGCATTCTCTGTGATAAGCGGCTTCGGACTCTTCGACAAAGTCTGCGGCACGGATTATGTGAGGAAAGAATTTGTCAAAAGGTACAGATTTGATGACATAAAGGAATATTGGCGGAAAGATGAGGAGTCTTTCCGTGCATTGTCACAGAAGTACCATATATATTAACACGAAATCTTTATGATTATGGCACCAATCAGAACAATGGCGGCCGCAATGCTTGTAGGTTTGGCATTCGCGGCTTTTTCTGCTGACGTTTCTGCCCAGACACGCGGAGGGGGACAGAGGTCCGGCAATACGACAAGAACTGCAACACAAGATCGCAAGCCTGCAGTGCGTCCTGCTGTAAAGCCTGCCGACAGGGACAAGCAGGGCACTTCCGCAAGACCGGGCAGCCAGGACCGTCCGGCGGCCAGACCAGGTAATCAGGAGTGTCCTGCTACGCGTCCTGCCGCCACGTCAAGACCTGGAACTGCGACAAGGCCCGGTACGCAGACAAAACCTGGTACGCAGACAAAGCCTGGTACTCCTGCAAGGCCTGGGACACCTTCCCGACCGGGAACACCGTCAAGGCCGGGCACTTCCACAAGGCCGGGCACGACAGACAGACCAGGTGCGGCAACAAAGCCGGGAAGCCAGACACGTCCAGGAACCCGTCCGGATGTGCGTCCTGCCACAAAACCAGGCAACGGGAATCATGTGAACCGTCCTGGAAATGGCCACGGACAGTCTTCAAATGTGCACAGACCGTCCGGCAGACCGCAGGCCCCGGTGCAGGTGCGTCCCGGCCAAAGGCCTGATGTGAAGCGTGTGCATCCTCGTGACCGTGATTTCATGCACTACAGCCGTCCGTCATATTATTGGACAGGACATGACCATTTCTACGGGCATAGGGTGAGGGTCTTGCCTTCACATGCGCGCAGATACCGTCATCATGGGGTGATATATTATTGCTACAATGACATCTGGTATCGTCCGTATGGCGGTTATTATGTGGTGTGCAGGCCTCCTTTCGGGACAGTTCTTGCGGCCAATCTCATAACTGACATGACATGGGCTGCCGTCAGGTTCTCCTATTACAGCACTGTGGCGCACACATACAGCCAGATAAATGAGAACAATGAATATATTGCAAAACAGAACGAGATTATAGCGGATAACAATGCCATAATTGCCGCGCAGAACAAGGACATTGCGTCTGCCCAGAAGCAGGCGAGCGCCTCATACGGGCTTGCTGACAGGCTCGGACTTGTGCAGAGCTATGCTGCTGCCGGGACTGACTATTATTATCAGGACGGCGTGTTCTATGTGATGGACAAGAAAGGTGAGTATAAGGTGATTGTGCCGCCTGCAGGTGCCCTTGTGGAGACTTTGCCAGAGGATTATGACATGGTGACTTTGCAAGGGGAGGAATATTATAAGGTGGATGACACTGTTTACCGCGTCACGATAAATGACGGCAAACCTTATTTCGAGGTGATAGGCCAGATGGCCTGACAATATTCTGAAGTGGCTTCCCGAATCAGGGCATAGCCTTGAGGATTAGTATATCGGAAAACATTTCCGTCAGAAGTGCATATGTAAGGGGCTGAATAAAAAGTATTATTCAAGCCCCTTTTTCTTGTTTTCCGGTGAGGTCAACTCAACTTCAATTCTCAGAGAGTTATTCTGACTTTCTCTCCCTCCTTCTTATTGTTTTGGTGTCTTGCCGTTGTCAGAGAAGAGTGCTGAATGTCCTTTCGAGGGCTGTGGGATCTCCTGACGAGTATAGACTGATGCCATAGCCTTCCGGATGGCTTTTGGACAGGCCTTCCTTTTCCATTACGTCTGCCAGATGGCTTGCGACGGCCGGGGCAGGGTCTATTATGGTTATCTGCCTGTCCGGTACAAGTTCGGACGCGACTTTTCCGATAGTGCCGGCAAGGAACGGGTAGTGTGTGCATCCGAGAACAATCGTGTCCGCTCCGCAGCTGAGCAGCGGTTCAAGGCTTTTGCGTACCGTCGCCTCTGCTTCCTCTCCGGATATGTTTCCGCTTTCGACCAGTTCTACGAATCCCTGTCCGACATGCTCTTCGATACGTATGCCTTCCGCAAACTTTTCACGTGTGTGTATGTATTTGTCCGCTCTAAGGGTTCCTGCTGTGGCAAGTACGCCTACGACTCCGGTTCTTGTGTTCTGTACAGCCGGTTTTATGGCCGGTTCCATTCCGATGAACTTTACCGGAAATTCCTCCCTCAGTGTGGAAATGGCGGCCGCTGTCGCCGTGTTGCATGCCACCACGATTATGTCCGCGCCCTTTTCCAAAAGGAACCGTGTTATTTCCCTTGCCCGGTCAATGACATACTCCTTTGATTTTTCCCCGTATGGGCAATGAGCATTGTCTGAGAAATATATATAGCGTTCCTGAGGAAGAATTTTGCGTATCTCCCTGAAAACCGAAAGGCCTCCTACTCCAGAATCGAAAATACCTGTCATAATTGAAATGCTCCGCAGTGTTTGGAGTCCGTTTTAGGATTTGTCATGAACATTATGGCAAAATACGGACATTTTGTCGGCGGCGGGCGCAAATTTACAAAAAAAGCATTGTTGTTGCCATGATTTTCTTTTGCCATGACTCAAATTCAAACAGTTTCCGCTGATGGCAAATCGGAAAATCTGTATTATCTTTGTTCCCGCTTGACATACCGGAGCATATGTGGTGTGCGGCCGCCCTAACGCCATGTCAAGTCCGGGCGGCGTCCAATATAGTGAGAAATGATAACTAATGAGCAGATAAAGGCTCTGCAGCAGCGTGTCGAGACGCTTGGCAGATGCATAAATATTGAGGAAAAACGCGTGGAGGTCCAGCAGAAGCAGGAGAAGACTCTTGCCGCTGACTTCTGGAATGACCCTAAGGAGGCTGAGAAGTTCCTGAAGGAGCTTGCAGGTGTGAAATTTTGGGTCAACGGATATGACAGTGTCGCTGCTGGAACTGCCGATTTGGATGTGCTTTATGACTTTGCCAAGGAAAGCGTTTCCGATTCTGCGGAAGATGTTCAGACTGACGAGGAGAAGGAGCTTGAGGAGGCTTACAAGTCTGTTGAAGCGCAGGTGGGAGATTTGGAACTGAGGAATATGCTCGGTGAGGAGGGCGACAGTCTCGGGGCAGTGCTTACAATCAATTCAGGCGCAGGCGGAACTGAGGCGAATGACTGGTCTGCGATGCTGATGAGAATGTATGTGCGCTGGGCTGAACGTAACGGATACAAGGTGACTGTCACTGATGAGCTTGAGGGTGAGGATGCCGGAATCAAATCCGCCACTATACAGGTTGAGGGTGACTATGCCTTCGGATACCTCAAGGCCGAGAGCGGGGTGCACCGTCTTGTGCGCATATCCCCTTTCAATGCCCAGGGAAAGCGTCAGACGACCTTCTCTTCCGTGTTTGTATATCCTTTGGTTGATGACTCGATCGAAATAGAAATCAATCCGGGAGATTTGGAGTGGGACACTTACCGTTCAAGCGGAGCCGGCGGCCAGAATGTCAACAAGGTCGAGACAGGAGTGCGCGTGAGGCATATTCCTTCCGGTATAGTTGTCGAAAATACAGAGACACGCTCGCAGCTTGACAACCGCCAGAATGCGCTGCGTATCCTTAAGTCACGTCTGTATGACATAGAACTGAAGAAGCGTCAGGAGAAGCAGGCTGAGCTGGAGGGACAGAAGAAGAAGATTGAGTGGGGCTCCCAGATACGAAGCTATGTGCTGCATCCGTACAAGATGGTGAAGGACCTCCGTACCGGACATGAGACTTCCGATACGCAGGGGGTGCTTGACGGTGACCTTAATGATTTCATGAAGGTGTTCCTGATGGAAGGCAGCAAATGACATGCTCGGGAAGTGCCGTCGGACGGGCGAGGGACTTCTTGAGGCTGGACTCAACGATTGAATGCCAGTTTGACACAGCGTGTTTAAACCCTTAAGCACACTCATCGTTAACTGATTGAGTGTGCTTTTGCTTTTCGTGCTTAGGGGTGTTGGCGAGTGTACCCACGGGCACGCTTCCCGTTGTCCTGTCATGTGTGTCATCAGTTGCCGTGCTTAGGGGTTGGAAATTCTCCGATAATTTCATGAAGGTGTTCCTGATGGAAGGCGGCAAATGACATGCCCAGGAGGTGCCGCTTGCCGGACGGAAGTAATTTTGATACACCCTTAAGCACACTCATCGTTAACTGATTGAGTGTGCTTTTGCTTTTCGTGCTTAGGGGTGTTGGCGAGTGTACCCACGGGCACGCTTCCCGTTGTCCTGTCATGTGTGCCATCAGTTGCCGTGCTTAGGGGTTGGAAATTCTCTGATAAACTTTGCGATTTTGATTTGTTTTGCAATCTTTGTGTGACTGAAAGTTTGATCTTTGTTGTGAGGCCGTTAACAGTCGCACTTGTCGATGGGTACAGATATGATTGAGAATAGGCATTTGCGTCATGAGGAAAGAGAACCGAGCGAACCATCAAGGATGGTTAGGGATGGCTTATACTAAGCAGAATATGTCTGATTTTAATGAGGGGAGGATATGAAGGGATTGAGTACTAAAGGATATTTCCATGTATGTACAGACGGAAGAGCGCTTCCATGGATCTTTCGGGATGAAAGTGATTTCATTGCTGGCGTCAATCGCATAGGGATATGCAACCTGAGGACTGGCGCCAAAGTTATTGCATATGTGCTTATGGATAATCATGTGCATTTTGTGTTGCATGGGGCAATGCCTGAATGCAAGGCATTTATAACACTATACAAACAGCTTACTGGCACCTGGATTCATTTTAAGTATGGGCTGAATGATTACCTGAGACAACTTCCTGCAAACATATTATTGCTTGATACCGAAGAGAGACTTCTGAATACAATCGCCTACATAGACAGGAATCCTATTGTCGCCGGTTATCGTTGTTTGCCGACTGAATATCCTTGGGGATCAGCACGGTATGTTTTCAAGGAATCCCGGGAGGAAGATGATACAAAGCCCTTGTCGATGATGTCACGTAGGGCTCAAAGGCTGTTGTTGAGGACCAGGGTTACGCTTCCTGGTGAGTGGAAAATAGATAAGAAGGGTATGCTTTGTCCGGACGCATTCTTGGATGCATCAGTGATAGAATCTTATTTTAAGACTCCGGTCAGATACTCCTACTTTTTAGCTAAGAAATTGGAGGGTACCGTTGAGCATGAAATTGAATCATCACAAAAGACTTTTGTGCCGGACATTGAGTTGCGCGAAATAGTGCGTAAGATGGTTTTGCAAGACTACGGTAAAGATAGTGTGACAGACTTGGATGTTCACGCAAGGTTGTCTGTCGCAAGAAAACTCAGATATCGTTATGCTTCTACGTTAAAGCAGATTGCAAGAATGGTGCATCTTGACAGGTCAGCTTTAGCAGGATTTATTTAAGTTGATCGTATCGTTAGGTCCCATCGTCCGGTCATATCGTTTGGATAGTTTGGTAATACCTTTCGGTTACATCATTTGCTCATATCGTTCAGTTGCGTCGTGCTATTACATCGTTCAGTCATATTGTTCGTGTAGTTTGGTAATACCTTTCAGTCACATCATTGGGTCATATCATTCAGTCATATCGTTAGGGCGCTCCTGTCTGTTATGTGCGTAGTCTTTCCATAGACTTTGTCTATAGTCCTTCAAACCCGTAGGCACGCTCAATGAGCATCTGGACAATATGCCAAGGATTAGCGTGCTTAGTGGTGCATGAATTAATACCCTTAAGCACGCAAAAAGGTTATGTGGCAACTGGAGTAGTGTTTGCCGTGCTTAAGGGTTTGGTCACATCGTTAGATCACATTGTCCGGTCACATCGTCCGGCCATATTGTTCGGTTAGTTTTGTTACATTATTTGGTCATATCGTTCAGTCATATCGTTCGGTTACATCGTTCGGTCGCTCCCACCTGTTATGTATTCAGTCTTTCTATAGACTTTGTTCCTGGCCCTTCAAACCCGTAGGCACGCTCAATGAGCATCTGGACAATATGTCAATGATTAGTGTGCTTGTGGGCACATGAATTGATACCCTTAAGCACGCAAGAAGGTTATGTGGCAACTGGAGTAGTGTTTACCGTGCTTAAGGGTTTGGACTCATCGTTAGGTCTCATTATCCGGTCTCATCGTCCGGTAACATTGTTCGGTTAGTTAGGTCATCTCGTTCAGTTACATCGTTCAGTCATGTCGTTAGGTCGCCCTACCTGTTATGTGCGTAGTCTTTCCATAGACTTTGTCCATGGCCCTTAAAACCCGTAGGTACGCTCAATGAGCATCTGGACAATATGCCAAGGATTAGCGTGCTTGGGGGCACATGAATTGATACCCTTGAGCACGCAAGAAGGTTATGTGTTAGCTGGAGTAGTGTTTGCCGTGCTTAAGGGTTCAAGGTTTGTTGTTGAGTGTTCTTGTCACGCAGGTGGGCAAACTACAAAGGATTGTGCCTATTTGAATGTAGTGTTATGGGATTGTTCAAGGATATTTCATATATTTGCGCGGTTTAAGATAATCGGATAGGGCATAGTCATGAGAGAAGTGAATCCAAAGGAAACGACGAGAGCATACGCATTTGAGATGTGGATGAAAGCTCCTATGCCGATGGTGACTTTTTTTAAGACTCTGAATGTGTCCCGACTTGTCAGACTGAGTCGAAAGAATGGTTTTAAATTCAATATGTTGATGGGATATTGCATCGGTAGGGCAGCGAGCGGAATCAAGGAGTTCTATACGCTTCCGGTGGGTGATAAGCTGATGCAGTATAATTCAATAGCAGTAAACACTATTGTGGCGAATAGTCAAGGTGAGGTGAGTTCATGTGATGTGCCATTCTCTACCGATCTCAAGAAATTCAATGAGGATTATCTCAGACTGACAAAAGAGGTTGCTGCAACCTGCCGGAATCACGATCTTATGGAAAGTATGGTGATTGGCACCTCTGCGATGGCACAATATGATATTGATGGAGCTGTGGGTATGTATGCAGGTATATTCAACAACCCATTCATGATCTGGGGCAAGTACCGTAAAGACTTCTTCAAAACTACGCTGACCGTGTCGTTCCAATTTCATCACACTCAGATGGATGGAGCCCATGCAGCCAGATTCCTTGATGGAATTCAAAATGAAATCAATAATTTAAAAATCTAATTATATCAATTTTGGTATGGAATTCAAATATGCACCGATGTTTCAGCTTGGCGAGGACAAGACTGAATATTATCTTCTGACAAAGGACCACGTAAGCGTAGGGGAATTTGAGGGCAAGCCTATCCTTAAGATTGCTCCGGAAGGTCTTACGGCAATGGCGAATGCCGCTTTCAGGGATGTCTCTTTCATGCTTCGTCCGGAGCATAATGAGCAGGTAGCGAAAATCCTGTCCGATCCTGAGGCGTCAGACAATGACAAGTATGTCGCACTGACTTTCCTCCGCAACGCCGAGGTGGCCTGCAAGGGAAAGCTTCCGTTCTGCCAGGATACCGGAACTGCCATCATTCATGGAGAGAAAGGCCAGCAGGTATGGACAGGCTATTGTGATGAGGAGCCTCTTTCACTCGGAGTCTATAAGACATACACTGAGGAGAATCTCCGTTATTCGCAGAATGCCCCTCTGACCATGTATGACGAGGTGAATACAAAGTGCAACCTTCCTGCTCAGATTGACATTGAGGCTACTGAAGGAATGGAGTACAAGTTCCTTTGCGTGACAAAGGGCGGCGGCTCCGCAAACAAGACATATCTTTATCAGGAGACCAAGGCCATACTGAATCCTCAGACTCTCGTGCCGTTCCTTGTGGCAAAGATGAAGACTCTCGGAACAGCCGCATGTCCTCCTTACCATATCGCATTCGTCATCGGAGGAACATCTGCGGAGAAGAACCTTCTCACTGTGAAGCTCGCGTCAACCAAATATTATGACGCTCTTCCTACTACTGGTGATGAGACAGGACGTGCTTTCCGTGATGTTGAACTTGAGAAACTCGTGCTTGAAGAGGCCCACAAAATCGGTCTCGGAGCGCAGTTCGGAGGAAAATATTATGCCCATGACGTGCGCATAATCCGTCTTCCGCGCCACGGCGCAAGCTGCCCTGTGGGACTCGGTGTCAGCTGCTCTGCGGACAGGAACATAAAATGTAAAATCAACAAGGACGGAATCTGGATTGAGAAGCTCGATGACAATCCTGGCCGCCTGATTCCTGAGGAGCTTCGTCAGGCAGGCGAGGGAGAGGCAGTGAAGATAAACCTTGACCAGCCTATGACGGATATCCTCAAGGAACTTTCAAAATATCCGGTATCTACCCGTCTGAGCCTGAACGGAACCATTATCGTTGGACGTGACATCGCGCATGCGAAAATCAAGGAGCGCCTGGACAGGGGAGAGGAGATGCCTCAGTATTTGAAAGACCATCCGATTTACTATGCAGGCCCTGCCAAGACTCCTGCCGGAATGCCTTGTGGTTCAATGGGACCTACTACTGCCGGACGAATGGACTCATATGTGGACTTGTTCCAGAGCCACGGGGGCAGCATGGTTATGCTTGCAAAGGGTAACCGCTCACAGGCAGTCACTGATGCATGTCACAAGCATGGAGGATTCTATCTCGGCTCAATCGGCGGACCTGCCGCTATCCTTGCGCAGAATAACATCAAGTCCATCGAGTGCGTTGAGTACCCTGAGCTTGGCATGGAGGCAATATGGAAAATCCATGTTGAGGATTTCCCGGCCTTCATACTTGTTGACGACAAGGGCAACGATTTCTTCAAGCAGATAGGCCTATAGCATTGCGCTGCGGAGCCGTGCAGCCTTGGCATCTGATGTCACTTGCAGCGGTGCTCCTTCCAGCAATGAGATTATATTTTTGCATGTGTCCGGATTGGCGTTGGCCGTCTGGGCACATGTCATTTTATTGCGGTATTCAGCGTCTTTGCACAGGCGTACTGCTGTTCGGACCTGCTGTGCCATGTCTGTGCTGCTGTATGACATGCCGTGATAATGGAAAAATTCCGCATTGCGCGTTTCGCAGCCAGGTATCGGTGCCGTGTGGATGAGCGGAATGTGCTTCTGCATGGCTTCTGTGCTGGATATGCCGCCGGGTTTTGTGAAGAGTACGTCGCATGCGTCCATCAGCAGAGGAATCTTGTCGGTGAATCCTATCGGGTGTATGGACGAGTTGCCGGCATTTTCCTTACGTATCCTGTCAAGCATGTCCTCGTTTCTGCCGCATACGACTATCGTTTCTGTGTTTCCGTCCGTTTGCCTTGTTATCTCGTTTATCAGGCCGTGCGTGTTGCCGAATCCCATCGAGCCGGTCATCACAAGGAACCAGTTGTGTTCTTGCGGTATGCCCGGTATAAGTGTTTGTGCCACTTCTTTCCGTGCAGCGGATTTCGGGGATGACGTGAGGAAGCTGCTGTCAACGGGGATGCCGAACGGATGGAGTTTTTCGCGCGGGATGCCGCAGCCGGCAAATTCTTCTATGAGATGTTCATGCGGAATCACATATCCGTCAAGCGAGGTTTCGTCGAGGAAAGGGATGCATGTGTAGTCTGTCATGACAAAAATGGCAGGAATGTCAGTCTTTCCGGATGCCTTCAAGGAGGTCATTGCCTCCGCCGGGAACAGGTGTACGCATATTACGGCATCATAACCTCCTGAATTGATGTAGCTGAGGAGTTTTTCCGAGTACATCCAGTTCCATGCATATATTATCGACTTGGTCTTTATGGAATCGCTTACCGCTCCTCCGATCTTGTACAGGTATTTGAAAAGGTTTGTCCTTGTGCTGTACAGATACAGGTCGGATACGCTCTTGGATACCGCTGCGCCTACCAGTGACAGGGTGTCAAGAACTTCGCATTCAATGTCTTTGGCCTTAAGGAAGCCGCTTATGGCTCGTGCCGCTGAATTGTGGCCTTCTCCTGTATTGCAGGAAAGAATAAGTATTTTTTTCATTTCCGGTCTGAATTAGTCCGGCTTCGTTAAACATATCGCGTGCCAAAAAGTTTCTGGAGGCATTTTCAAAAAGTCGCCTTGATTTAAGGGTTTGTTGGAAAATTGCTTGGGACAGGCTGTTCTGGGAGGGGCAATTGTTCTTTGGCAGGCTTGTGTTACGATGGAACTGCCGGCCTCCATAGTCCTTGTTAAACTTTCATAATTGCCGTAAATTTACTACTTTCGCTTTGCAAACCTTGGGGCGGATAATTGTAATGAAAATCTAAGGCGTGCTGAGAATATGGATGAGAATGTAAAATATATGAGGGAGGCCCTGCGTGAGGCAGGATATGCGGCACAGGAGGAGGAAGTTCCGATTGGTGCTGTGGTGGTATGCCGCGGAAGGATAATCGGGAAAGGGCATAATATGACAGAACGCCTTGGCGATCCGACTGCCCATGCCGAGATGATTGCCATAACTGCGGCGACGGAGGCGACGGGTGGCAAATATCTGAATGATTGCACATTATATGTAACTGTTGAGCCTTGTCCCATGTGCGCAGGTGCTTTGGCATGGTCGCAAATCGGCAAGGTGGTCTATGGGGCAGCCGACCCGAAAAGGGGCTTTTCATTGTTTTCACCATCGCTTATGCATCCTAAGACAGTAGTAGTTGGCGGTGTGCTTGCCGAGGAGTGTTCTTCGCTTGTAAGTGAATTTTTCAAGGGACGCAGGTAATGGGAGTGCTTGAAGGGCTGGGGCTCTGGGGACTTTTCATCGGGACATTTCTGGCTGCGACGGTGCTGCCATTCAGTTCGGATGCCCTTTATCTTGCAATCCTTGCCGCTACTGACAATCCTGTAGGATGTCTTGCCGTCGGTACGCTCGGAAACTGGCTCGGTAGTGTGTTCACATTCTGGATAGGGTGGATAGGCAAATGGGAGTGGATTGAAAAATGGTTCAAGGTAAAGCCGGAGACGCTCGTCAGGCAGAAGGAAAAAGTAAACCGCTATGGAGTCTGGCTGGCCCTGCTTTGCTGGGTCCCTTTTGTCGGTGATGTGATAGCCATAGCTCTCGGTTTCTATAAGACCAGGCCTGTGGGGACTGCCATTCTGATGCTTGTTGGCAAATTCGCGCGTTTTCTTGTCTGGAATATGCTCTATGGCCTGTTCTGATGTTTTGTCAGGCCATCGCGCTGAATGGAGGTGACCTGCAAAAAGCACAAGGTATTGCCTCGGTTTTTGAAAAACCAAAATAAATGGTATCTTTGCACCCGGAATTGAGATATGGTGTAACGGTAGCACTACAGATTTTGGTTCTGTCTGTCCAGGTTCGAATCCTGGTATCTCAACGAATTTCCCATAAAGAATTGATTGGTAATGATTTGTGGGGGAATAACGTCGGAGCTGGGATGCATCCGGGATATGAACATTTTTCCTTGTACGATGCCTGTATGGTGTTGTGCAAAGAAAAAAAATGTATTTTTTCAAACCTACAGCTTACATTCATTACGTACCGGCAAAACTCCATGATACCGGGGATGTCTGGTATATTTCCTACTACGTCATAAATCCTGCAACAGGCAAGCTGAAGCGAATGCGCTTAAAGCTCAATCACATCAAGCCTGTCAGAGAAAGAAAAAAGGCAGCCAAAGCAATCATGGCCAGCCTAAATGAGAAACTGGCTTTGGGGTGGAATCCCATGCATGATGCAGCTTCTAATAATATGTCTGTAAAAATGTTCGATGCCATGGAT
>OFHO01001032.1_pt1 | contig 22288 bp, 16 predicted proteins | sample 1521531 | NCBI WGS metagenome assembly OFHO01 (sample SAMEA3504124, study PRJEB24116) | mouse gut metagenome | biome: mouse gut; feature: mouse-associated habitat; material: faeces | place: Denmark | collected 2011
CTGCAGCAAAGTGCAGGGCACCGTGAATAGTAACCATTACTATCCGCGGTCAATGTAGTTCGTTAAGCCGCTTCATGACATCTGCCTTTTTATGTTTCTCCTGAAGATGACACCCAAATTCTATAGAATAAAATACCCCGCAGAAAACTGCGGAGCCCCGAATTTGTAACACAACCGGCTGCGGGAATATAAAGAAGATAAATCATCCTGAATGATGCATAACCCCAACGTGCATGTCATAGACTGATAAAAAAGAATTTCCATGGGGATATTTGTATGAGTTCCAAAACCAAAATCGTCGTGCTTCACGTAAAAGAATTAATATATACCGGAATCTTTGCCGTGCTCGGTATCCTTTTTATTGTCCTGCTCATCATCATGTTCCTTCCCAAAGAAGAGAAAAAGGAAACCATGTCCGCCGTCACGCAGACCACTACAAATTCCTATGTACCCGGTGTATACACGACGTCCCTGATCTTAAACGACAACGTCGTGGAAATTGAAGTGACCGTGGACGAAAAGAATATCAATTCCATACGGCTCATCAACCTGGACGAAGCCGTGGCGACCATGTATCCTCTGATTCAGCCTTCCTTCGAGGATCTCGCCAACCAGATCATCACCAGCCAGAGTCTGGAGAATGTCACTTATCCGGACGAAAGCAAATACACCTCCATGATCCTGTTGGATGCCATTACCACTTCCTTAAACAAGGCTCTGGAAAATGAAGGTGAAACAACTACCGGGGACGACATACCGTAAGTCATCGGCTTCCGAAGCTGTGTCACGCCGCCTTCCATTCTGCCGCCGGACCGCAAAGCAGCCGGCTGCAGAATTACCGCACCGCGAAAATATACACTTTCCCGGTGGTCTTTACAGTTCCTCCACCTGTGTCAGCCAGAGTTCTGCGCAGGCATCGGACGGCATCCGCAGATCGCCCCGCGGAGACAGCGCAACGCTGCCGACCTTTGGCCCGTCCGGCAGACAGGAACGCTTAAACTGCTGTGTGAAAAATCTTCTATAAAAGGTTTTGAGCCACTTTAAAATGACATCCGTGTCATACACATCCCGAAAAGACCGGCAGGCAATCCGGTACAGCTTGGACGGCTCAAAACCGCACCGCAGTATATAGTACAGGAAAAAGTCATGCAGCTCATAAGGGCCTACCAGATCTTCTGTTTTCTGCGAGATCGCACCGTCCACCGGCGGCAGAAGCTCCGGACTGACAGGCGTGTCAAGTACATCCAGCAGCACCTTCTCAAGTTCCTCATTGCCGCAGGTTTCCGCATAATACCGTACCAGATAACGCACCAGTGTCTTGGGCACACCGGCATTCACACCGTACATGGACATGTGATCCCCGTTGTAGGTAGCCCATCCCAGCGCCAGCTCCGACATATCGCCCGTCCCGATGACCAGGCCGCCTGTACGGTTGGCCACATCCATCAGGATCTGGGTACGCTCTCTGGCCTGTGCATTCTCATACGTCACATCATGATGCTCCATATCCTGTCCGATATCCCGGAAATGTACCGATACTGCTTCCTTAATATCAATCTCCTGCAGCGCCACTCCCAGCGTACGCGCCAGCTTACAGGCATTATCATAAGTCCTGTCCGTGGTGCCAAAGCACGGCATGGTCACGGCTGTGATCCGCTTCCGGTCCAATCCCAGCAAATCAAAAGCACGCACCGTCACCAGCAGCGCCAGCGTAGAATCCAGCCCGCCGGAAACGCCCACCACCGCTGACTGACAGCCGGTGTGTTCATATCTTTTCTTAAGGCCGAAAGCCTGGATGGACAGAATCTCTTCACAGCGTTTCGCACGTTCCGCCTCATCCGCAGGCACAAAAGGCAAAGACTCAAAGCTGCGTTCCAGCACCGTCTCCTCTTCCTCCATGGAAACCGGTATCACAAGATAAGCCCCGCTTCGCTTTGGCCGATAGCTCATCATCCGCCTTCTCTCATGCTGCAGCCTGTGAAGATCCAGATCCGCGTAGATATTCTCCGGCACGAACCGCTTCGCCTCTGCAAGCATCGTCCCGTTCTCCGCGATCATATTATGACCGCCGAAAACCTGATCCTGAGTAGATTCTCCTTCCCCCGCAGAGGCGTAAATATAACCCGCGATCAGCTTCGCGCTGGAAGACTGCACCAGCATTTCCCGATACACATCCTTCCCCACCGTCTCATTGGAAGCCGACAGGTTCACAAGCACCGTAGCTCCCGCCAGCGCGTGTCTCGTCCCCGGCGACAGCGGCGCCCACAGATCCTCGCACAGCTCACAGCCCACCGTCAGGCCGCGCACCGCATCCACTGCAAACAGGATGTTGGTTCCAACGGGAACCTCTTTTCCATGAAAAAGATAGATCTCCGGCTCCTCATTGCCCGGCATGAAATGTCTGGCCTCATCAAACTCCGCATAAGAGGGGATATACCGCTTGGGAATAAAAGCCAGCACTTCGCCGTTCTGCAGCGCCGCCGCCACATTGTAGAGCTTGTGGCCAATCTCCAGCGGCAGTCCCACGAATACCAGCGCGTCATTACCCGCCGTTGCATCCGCCACCACTTCCAGCGATTCCCGTGCCCGGGTAAGCAGAAGCTCCTGCAGGAACAAATCGCCGCAGGTGTAGCCCGTAATGCAAAGCTCCGGAAATACGATGATCCTGGCCCCTTTTGCATACGCTTCCTTAAGTCCTTTACAAATTTCGCCCGCATTATATACCGGATCCGCCACCCGGATCTTCGGCGTCATCGCTGCTGTCTTAATAAATCCATGTCTCATGATTTTCTCCATTTCTGCGCTGCTTTTGTCTCAACTATGTTGAGACGTCGCATTAAACGACCAGGATACCCTGCAATCCCTTATCTGCCTCTTGCCCGCTGAATCTCTTTCAGTTCCTCTATCGTAAAGGTGTAATCCGTATTGCAGAAATGGCAGTTTAACTCCACCGCTTTCCCCTCGTCGATGAGCTCCTGCAATTCCTTCTTCCCAAGGCTGATCAGCACCTTCTCCACCCGCTCCTTACTGCAGTTACAATAAAACGCCACCGGCATCCGGTCCGTAAATTCCACGCCCAGATCGCCCAGCACGCTCTCCAGGATCTGTTCAGGGCTTTTGCCCTCCTCCAGCATTGCGGTGACCGGCGCCATTGCCGCCAGCTTCTTCTCCAGCGCACCGATCACACTCTCCTCCGTAAAAGGCATCAGCTGCAGGATAAAGCCGCCCGCCTGCTTTACCGTATTATTCCTATCCATTAAGACGCCCAGCGCCACCACCGACGGCACCTGCTCGGAAGCCGCAAAATAGTAGGTCAGGTCATCTCCGATCTCTCCGGTCTGCAGCGCTACCGTAGAAGAATAAGGTTCCTTCAGTCCCATATCCTTGATAACCGTCAAAGAGCCTTTCCCGATCACACCGCCCACATCCAGCTTGCCTGCGCTGTTTGGAGGCATCATCGCCTGCGGACAATCCGCATATCCCTTCACATGTCCGTCCGCATCCGCCGTTACCGTCAGCCCGTGTACCGGCCCCCTGCCTATGATCTGCAGTGTCAGCAGATCTTTCTCCGATTTCAGCATACTGCCCATCATCACACCGCCGGTCATCAGCCTGCCCAGCGCCGCTGTCACCACCGGGCTTAAGTTATGGGCCTCTCTGGCATACTCCACCGTATCCCTCGATGTGATCGCAAATGCCCGGATCTGCGCATTCGCTGCCGTCGCCTTCACTATGTAGTCTGCCATCCTGTTGCCCTCCTGTCCCTTTCGGCCCATGCGATCCCCGCAAAACCCCTGCTCCACCGTATCCTCACAGACACGAAACAGTACAAATCCTGCGTTTCCCGTTGTCTTTAGTATGTTACTTTTCCCCTGTAATATACACGCCCATCTACTGGCCTTTGCGCGCTGCCACATAGATGCGTTCGCTCACCTCACTGACCGGTCCCTGCGTGTCCGCATCCACCGCTTCCAGAAATACCAGGCCGGCCCTTTCCAGAAAGTATCTCATCTGTTCCAGCCGATAGCCGCGCTGATAATGCGTTTCCTGAAACTTCCGATACCGTCCGCTTTCCTCCTGCTCTCCGCGCTCTTCGTCAGCCCCAGTATCCCCGGTGTTCCCGGCATTTTCTTTCACAAAGATCGTCAGATCATACTCATTGATCTCTTCCGCCTCATGATAATAATTATCCCAGATAAAGCTGCAGTCCTCCCGGTTCTCCGCAATGGTGGCGTCGCCGATGACCGTCTTGTATTTATAGACCGTATTAAAGTCAAAGAGAAAGATTCCTCCCGGAAAAAGATAGTTGTTCACCAGCCGGAAGGTCTTTATGATCTCCTCTTCCTCCAACAGATAATTGACGGAATCACACACGCACACCACGGCTCCCACCGTGCCATACAGCTCAAACTCCCGCATATCCTGCAGCAGGTACAGAATATCAAGCCCGGAAGCTTCCCGCTTATCCATGGCAATCTGCAGCATCTCCTGGGCATTATCTATACCGATCATATCATAGCCCCGTCCTGCCAGCAGCTGCGTCAGCGTACCCGTACCGCAGCCAAGATCCAGGATCGAGTTGTATTCCTGCTGCAGGTTTTGTTCTACGGCGCTGTCGTCATGGCCGCCCATGCCGGCGCGCCACGGAACCCGGTATTTCTCCAGTATTCTTACTATATTCTCACACCATTCCCCGTACGGCGTATCATCCATAAAAATGTCGTACACCTGCGCAAACCCCGTATATGCTTCCATGCCTGGTCCACCTCGTCCTGTCCCGTATGATTGATACTTATTATTGTATAATCTTTTTCTCATAGAATCAATTGCTTTTGCCGTTATCGATCACTGTCCGGCCTGCACCTGGAATTCCATTTCCCCCTCAAACCTTCCCGTCTCAACACCGATTCTCTCCACCGGAAAGACAAAGGTCGCATATTCCTCAAACGCCTTTTCATTTCCCAGCGTTCCAACCCGTTTCCCGTTCACATACAGAGTCGTCCTGCCCGGCTCACCGATCACCTTCAGCTCCACCCATTCGGAACGCGGAAGAACATAATCCCAGGTGTAAGTCCTGCCCTCCCTGGCAAATCCCACACATCCCGTTTCCGGTTCCACCGCATAGAATACCCATTCCCCATAAGCGGCATCACTCTCGGCAAGGATCTGTGCCGGCGCTTTTTCCTCCCGTATACCGACCATGCCCTTCCCGTTTCTGCCGTTCAGATCGGTATTCTCCGCATCTGCGTTCCCCGCATCTGTGCCCTCATCCTCCGTACTCTTTGTATTTGTGAGACCCGGCTCTGCAAGCTTTACCCGGATGTCGACTTCATAGTTTGGTTCCAGCCCCGTTTTCCCGTCGTAAAGCCTGTTCCTCTCTCCTCCGCCGCCGTTCAGGACCTGATCGATCCGGTCCGCCGCGTCGTTAAACGCTTCATATGACAGCGCCTCATTCCTGCCCCACAGCTTCGCTCCCAGCACAGGCAGCGGTTCCGCGAAACGTTCATACAGATCGTACTCACAGATTCCCACATCCAGCCTGCCGCACATGTCATTCCACATCATATAAGATGCACCGAGCATCTGCGGCGAATACGCCGGTATCCGCTCCATCAGACTGTGATCATAGAATTTGTCCGCTTCCCAATTGTGATACAATTCTTTCGTATCCAGACGATCATAGCCCCCGCCGGGGATCACATACAGGTGATTGTTCTGCATGTTGATCAGAGAATATCCGGCCTCGTACATCTCCCGTGGGTCAGCCCAGACCGTACTCCACAGGTTCATCTGCAGATTGTCCGGTTCCGGTACGGTGTCGCCCGCCATATTGCTCAGGCTGCCCCACAGGCGCACCGTTTTCCCCGCCGCCCGCACCTGATCGGCAATCCGATTCAAAAAGACTCTGTACTGTTCGCCGTCCCCATAATATTCGTCCATACCGATATTGACGATCTTTGCATTTCGAAAAGCTGCCTCCTCGCCCGTAAGCGCTTCCTGCCAGATCGTCTGAACCAGCGAAACCGCCTCCTCCTTGCTCAAATCAATCTGATCCACCGACTCCGTCCTGGTCGTCAGCGCATACGACGGAAAAAGTTTCGTAATGGACAGGGAATGCGCCGGCGTGTCAATCTCCGGAACCACCGTCACACCGTAGGTCTTCGCAGTATCGATAAACTGTGCAAATTCCTCCTTCGTATAGGCATATTCCGATGACGTCAATCTCTCCCCTCTGTCATTTACCACCTCCGATTCCAGCCGGAAAGCGCTGTCCGCCGTCATCGCGCTTTCCACCGAATCGGTAAGGCCGCTGGTACTCAGGATCACATTATCATTCAGATGAATGGTCAGGTCATTCATCTTATAATAAGACATAGCCTCCATCATGGCATACAGCGTGTCCATGGATACAGCCTTGCGCGCCACATCGATCCCGAATCCCCGCACTTCATAGAGCGGATAGTCCCTTATCTTTCCCTTAGGCAGGCCATGTTCCTGTCCCAGGATCTGCAGCAGTGTCACCGTTCCCCATCGTACGCCCGTATCGGATTCTGCAAGTATGACACACGTGTCAGATATATCAATGAGATACCCTTCACTCCCCAGTCCGCAGGCCTCCTCTGTATATCCAAGATAGATGTCACCTGCCCGTGCTTCCTCAACATCGCCGCATACCACCTGCGGCGCATATCCCGTCACAACTCTCAGGCGTTCTGTCAAAAGCTCCGCTTCCTCCTGCAGAGAAGAACCTTCCTCCACCACAACACGGAATGCCCCGGTGAACGTAAGCTTCCCTCTGCTTCCCTGCCATTCCGCCAGAGCCGGGATCACCTCCGGACAGTCGTTAACCCTGCCTTTTGCAGCATCCGCTTTCTCTTCCTGTCCGCCTCCGTCCTGTCCTCCCTGCGCCGCCGGATGGGCCGGCACGGTCAAAACCTGCGCAATCTCCCGTGTATCCGTCTCATCCTTCCTGCTGCTTACCCGGAAACCGACCGTCACTTCTTTCTCCTGAATCGTATCATATACAGTGCCGTCCGCACCGATTACCTGCTCATAGTCGGCGCCCAGATAAGTCGTCTCATATCCTTCCGGCGCTGCCGGCATGATCAGATATCTGCTGCCATCCTCCCGCGTGCCGATCTCTGCCGCCTCTAACCGATAAGCTGCCGGCTTGTCCGCGTAGACTTCGAATTCATAGAGCGATACATTCTGATAAAGATTGGAATAATCCTCTTCCCGGACAGATACCTGATACGTGCTGAGCCTTAAGAATCTGACCGTCACAGCATCCGCAAGCGCAATTTCCTGCTCTTTTGTCTCCGGTGCAGTGTCAAACTGCCGCAGTGTCTCCCATATTTCACCGTCCACAGAACCTTCCAGCGCATAGGAGATCACATTGCGCCTTTCCCATTTCAGGACAACAAAAGAAACTGAAATTTCTGTTGGAAATTCCAGTTGTATATAGTGGGCTGCATCCTCCCAGTTATTCTCACTGGACCAGCGGGATAACACACTGTCATCCCCGTCAATCGCCTTATATGCCGTCAAGTCCTCAGTCTCCGCACTGTCGCTGGTGGCAATAACGCCCCTTTGCCGTGCAAGATTAGCGCTGCCGCCCTGATGGCCGCAGCACAATAAGACGATTCCGGCCACAACGGCCGCCGCCATACATACCCCGGCCAGAATGGCATATTTTCTTATCTTTCTGTCCATATACACTACATTCTCCGTGTGCTTCCCGGCACACTGCCGCCTGCTTCTCCTACAGCAGGACTCCCAGAAGTCCATAAGAGAAGATCGACATGATAATCGTCGCGATCGCGATCCCAAGAAGCTCTGCCAGTACAGCTTTCTTAAAGTCCACATCCAGCAGCGCCGCGATCAGGGAACCCGTCCACGCACCCGTGCCCGGCAGGGGAATCCCTACAAACAATACCAGTCCCCAGAACTCATATTTCTTAATGCTGTCACTTTTGCCCATGGCCTTGGCTTCCAGTCTCTCCACCAGTCCACGAAAAAGCTTTATCTTCTTCATCCACTTAAAAATCTGTTTGATAAAAAGCAGGATAAACGGAATCGGAATGATATTGCCGATGATACACAACGGGATCGCCGTAGTGATCGGGACCTCCAGAAGCTTTGATACGATCAGTCCTCCCCGAAGTTCCAGGATCGGGACCATCGATATGATAAATACCACCGCTTCCTTTGATACATACCTGCCTAAAGTTACTGCAAAAGCTGCCGCTAATTTTTCCATAATTCCCTCCATGCCGAAGCATTTCTGTAAAGTTATCCGTAAGAATCTCCCGGACACATGCACCAGATGTTAAATCCTTACTACAAATATATGTCTCTATGCCTTAAAATTTGATCCCGATCTGCATATTTGCCTCTATTACGAAGCGTTTTACGCTGAGGCCGCAGCGCTTAAAGAAATGCACACATGCAGACCTGCTGTATGGCATCTGTGCGCTCAACACCGCTGCCATTACGGATTCTCACTCCAGCAGCGTCTCCAGCGCCCGGTACAGAGCCTCCATCTGCTCATCGGTTCCAACAGTGATCCGAAGATGATTCCTGATCCTGTCCTTATCCCAATATCTGACATATATGCCGTCTGCTTTCAGCTTCTCGAATATTTCCTTCGCCGGTATCCTCTTATGACTGGCAAAGATAAAATTACCATAAGATTTCGGAAAAGTAAATCCCAGCTGACGCAGCCTGCTCTCCGCATGTTCGCGGGTCTTGACGATCCTGGCACAGCATTCCTCGAAATAGGCCTCATCTTCCACTGCCTCAACTCCAAGTTGAAGCGCCGCATAATTCATTGTATACGAATTGACCGAATACTTTACATCATTCAAATATCGGATCAATTTCGGATCTCCCATGGCATATCCGATCCGCATACCGGCCATGGATCTGGATTTCGAAAAAGTCTGCACCACCAGCAGGTTATCATATTTCCCGATCAAAGGCAGACAGCTCGTACCGCCGAAATCGATATAGGCTTCGTCCACAATCACCACAACGTCACGGTTGGCTTCCACGATCTCCTCCACCCCGGACAGATCCATCAACACACCCGTGGGTGCATTGGGATTAGGAAAGATCACCCCTCCGTTTGGCTGCCTGTAATCCTCCGGCCTGATACAAAATTCCTCATCCAATGCTTTCGTCTCATACGGCACTCTATACAGATCCGCCCATACATCGTAGAACGAATACGTGATATCCGGGAAAAAGACCGGTCTTCCCGATTGAAAAAACGTCATGAATGCCAGCGACAGCACATCATCCGACCCGACTCCGATAAAAAGCTGTTCTTTGCCGATCTGATACTTCCTGGCAAGAACCTCCGCCAGCTGTGTCTGTTCCGGAAAAGCCGGATACAGGCGCATCCGTTCTGGCGTCAACGACGCAAGCCTGGCCGCCACTCCCGGAGCCGGCGGGTAAGGGTTCTCATTGGTATTCAATTTGATCACATTCTGATCTTCCGGCTGTTCCCCCGGTATATAAGGAACGACCCGGCGCACATTTTCTTCCCATTTCATAGTGTACCGTATACCTCTCTATCGTTACATTCATTTTCGCACTATCCTGATGATTCCGTTTAAGGAAAATCTGCGCTTTGTATCATACGCTGCTTCGTGCCGTATCCTTTTATGCCTGCGCCTGTTTCTCCAGACATTCCGGCACGGATCAGCCTGCTGTATGGTTCCGGGCTGCCGCATCCCTGGCCAGTCTTTCATATTCGGCCGCCTGCGCTTCATTCCCGGCCGCACGGTAACACTCCGCCAGTCCGTACAGCGGGATCTCTCCGCTGCAGCTCAGATTCAAAATACTCTCCGTCTCATAGGCCGCATTATAATACCACACGACAGCCTCGTCAATATCCTGTTCCCTCAGATAATAATCGCCCAGCTCACAGCAGATCTCTGCACAGCCTTCACATGCCACCACCTTCATGGCATACTTAAAGAACTTCCCGGTATCTCCTGCAATCCGTGCGGCCCGCGCCGCCGCACAGGCCGCTTCCTTGATTTCCTCCGCATCCCTTGCCGTATCCCGGCAGGATTCTTCAAAGAAGAAACCTGCATCCAGAAAATCCTGATCCTCTCCGGCAATAAACAACTCTCTGGCATATAATCCATGCAGTCTCTTGTCCAGGCGCTCCCCCTCCCGTATTATGCGCAGAAAGGCTGCCAGATCCCTGTCCTTATGATTGCTTTCCGGCATATGCCTGATCTCGACTTCACTGTCATAGATCACCGGCTCCAGACCTACCTGTTCGTGGACAGCCCCCTGCCACCGGAATGTCCGCAGTCTTTTAAACAGCTTCGGGCGCAGTTCTTTATCATAATTATAAACCGTGCCGTGAGAGAGCTGATTGGTATAATACATCTGCACGATGTCGATCTCCGGCAGCAGAGTCTCCTTCAGCCGGCGAAACGCCGCCCTGTTTGTCTCATCCAGCACTTCATCCGCATCGGCCGAATAAATATATTCCATTCCCGCTTTGGAGAAAGCATAATTTCTGGCCTCCGCAAAATCCCCCGTCCATATAAAATCATAGATCCTGTCCGTATACTCTGCCGCAATCCTTTTCGTATCATCTGTCGAGCCGGTATCCACAATGATGACTTCGTCCACCAGATCTGCAATACTGTTCAGACACCTTGCCAGAATCCTTTCTTCATTCTTCACGATCATACATAAGCTGACTGTTATCATTCTATACCTGCCTTCCCGAAAGCTGCCAGGCCTTCCTGTAGTATACAGACTGCCGCATACACCCATCCACATGCAGCATGCACCGCACATCACCGGCACACAGCATCATGCTCCTGTACCTGTTTTTGCGCACAAAATGCCTGGAAGGGCAGATCTGATACAACGTAGTATAGGACAGATCCGCCATTCTCTCCCCAATCCGCACACAGAATCCGTCTTTGCTCTGCCCGATTTCCGCTCGTCCCAGATAACAATAACGCTTCCCGTTCCAATTATAAATACGCACCGTATAATTCTGTATACCATACAGGCTCACTGCCAGCAGCAGCGCTAAAATGGTCAGACCCGCCAATACCCATACTACCGCCGGATCTATCTCCTTTATATATTCCCCTGACAAATTTATTCCTCCGCAACTGTAATATTTTCCCAGTGTATCACACTGCCTCCCATAATGCAATCTTAAGCAGCCCAGCGCCGAACGTTATGCTGCCCTGTAACAGTTCAACCTCCGGCTTCGCTGTTACGAACTCTGCCGCCTTCCCTTATATAGTGCAGGATATAGTGCAGGCACAGGGGAAGCACGATCGCCGCTGTCAGATAAACCATCTTAAAATGCTCCGCTCCGTTCATCACATACACATAATCAATATTCGTATAGAACTGCACGAAATCGAAATCTCCACACAGGCCGGTATGTGATGCAATTCCTGCCAGCGCCCACTTAATCAGCATGAAAACCATCACGTGATGCATCATCACCGTGTATGTATTCTGCCCCAGATAGCGGATCGCTCTGCCCGTTCCAATGACAGGCGTTATTATCCTGGCTGTGCGAAGCCAGAACGCAATTCCCGTCACGATCGTCACATAGGGGATCACCGGTCCATTTGCAAATCCCGTACACCACACACTGCTGAAGGCCAGACCGTTACAGGATACCTGCAGTAATACCTGAATTCCCAGAACAACAGCCATATACGGCAGATTCCCCACGACGTCGTGTCTTTCCAGTTTCTTCTTATAAAACTGCCCCATCTGAAAACAGGGATACAGGAATAAAATTCTGCCCGGCGCCTTATAGCTTCCCCAGACATGGCCGCCCGCTGCCAGACAAACTACCACCATACCCACCGCCAGACTGCCCGCCAGAAATAGCCACTCCTGCAGGCGATACCATCCGTTCTGCCAGGATTCCCGGGCATTCCGCAATATTCTATCAACCGCACCACACAGGATCAGCCGCATCAGCAGATTCATCATCTCAATGACGAAAAGCGTCGGCACAAACCAGGCCGCATAGTTATAAATAAACTGATAGCCATGAATAAAAGGCGCAAGAAACAGTGTCCGAAAACTGATCTCCTCCCCCATTGCAAATCCGTTCGCCCGCAGCAGCCACGAAAGCACTCCATAAAAAAGGTTCCAGACAAAATATGGTACAAGCAGCCTCCTGATCTTCTTCCACACATAGCCAAACGGACGCTCCCGCTCCGTATCTTTATAGAAATAGCCGGAGATAAATACAAAGAGCGGCACATGAAAAGAATAGTAAGGAAACAGGTCTCCTATCGTCATTATATTGTAGCCGAGATGTCCCGCCACTACCATCAGAATCGCCAATGCAGCCAAAATACAAAAACATACGTTATACTCTATCTTATCAGTTTCCGGTCTATCCATTATTTCCTCCATATCCAAAGCGCTTGGGGCTGGATGCATTACAATTTGCGGCCGGTTAGGCCGTGAACTGTAACCATTGATCATGATATCGTTCCTTCCCGTGATTTTCAGTATACCATATTTCCAGATAAAATGTTATGATTGTTATGGTTAAGAAAAATACAATATTCAATATTATTTCCATGCGGAGAATATAAGATGCCAAAGAATACTACCCTTCGAAATTTAAGAATATCCAGAATAAAATCACGATTTGAACTTTTAATTTCTCATAAAATACCACACGTTTTTCCTGTACTGCTCACAGCGCTTTCCCTTTTGCCCTTCCTTTCCGGCTGTACACCAAAAAACGACTTGAACAGCACCCTTTCCGAAAGCATTTCCGTTCCCGGTCCGGTCACGGAATACCTGCGTGCATCAGAACCCGTTTCCCAAAACTGCTCTGACTCTTCCTTGCAGACAGCCGCCAGGAGCAATCCCTATCCGGATTTAAGCGTTCCCACCTACCTTACCAGAATAGACGGCACTTACTTCCTGGTGGACTGCTATCATAATCAGATCATTTATCACGATAATCTGGATGATCCTCTCAGCGCATGGAAGGTTATGACCGATGAAATCGACAAAGGCCATACACTTGCAGGCGACGGAGACGTATACCTGGTAGATGACACAGAGCAAAATCGTGTTTTAATTTTTGAGAAACAAGGCGATATTTATGCCCATACACAGACTTTTTCGGAGATTGGCAACAGACCTCATTACATCGTCTACGATGCTCCCACAGACACCTTTTACGCGTGGAGTTCCATGAGCGGCGAAATGTATCTCTTCCGCCATAATGCAGACGACACCCGTATGTATCTGACAGAAATCCGCCGCATCAGTTCTCTGGATCAGGTGTATGTCCGTTCTTTTACCATCCTTGGAAATGAAATCTACTTTGTATCCGGTAATGCTTCCATCATCCGTGCCTCTCTGGATACCTTTGAGATACTGGAGATTTATCCCGTTCCTGATTCGATGGCAGGCATGATCCAGCTTACCCGGATCCAGGACTATTTCTATCTTACCGTCTCCACTGATATCACGGGCAATCAGGACTACGCTACCATCCTGCGCACGAAGGACCTTCATGATCTGGCGGAAAACAAATATGAAGATATCTACGAATATTTTGTCGGAGGCGGTACGCCCTACTACATCACGCAATTAGATAACACATATTATCTTACAGAGCACCGCCTGCCCGGACACTCCCTCTGGAGCTTCTGCGTGGAAAATAACCAGATCACGGATGTGGAAGCAGTCTATTAAGATTATTAAGATGAAGAAACAGAACTGACTTATTCTTCTTCCCCGAAGCGCACTTTCCTCGCATTAATGTCACCGTAGAGCTCCAGCTCCGGTATCGCCTGCAGGAATTTGGTGAACTGGGAATACCCATAGTTCTTGGGCGTAAATCCCGCATATTTACGGTGTACACTGTTGCTCAGTTCGTTCACCCGCATCCCCTTCTTACCGGTCAGCTTGACGATCGTCTTAATATAAGATGTGATCTCATCCTCAGACTCCTGATTCTCCTTCAGCTCCACATTGATACAGGTGTTATTCTTGACCAGCTTCAGACTGGGAATCTCTTCCAGGAAACGTGATAACAGGCTGTATCCGTAATTGCGCACATCAAAATCCGGGTATTTATTCAACAATCTGCTGCCGATCTCGCCCAGGCCTGTCTCTTTATCCTTATTCTCATTCTCCGTGATAATATTGATGATGGCGCTTTCGATCACTTCCTTGCTGATTGATGTAGATTCCTTCTCCTCAGCCGCCTTCCTGGCTGCCGCTTTCCTGCCTTTTCCTTTGGAGCCTGTTTCCTTTAATGTCCCATGGACACTCTCATGCGCCGTATCCTGCACTTCCTCCTGCAGATCCTGGTCATCCTCGTCGATCAGATTCTCAAGCACCGTAAACTGGGAACAGGCCGTGCGGAAAGAACGGGGTGTCTTCTCTTCCCCCATGCCAACCACGCTCATACCGGATTCCCGCAGCCTGATCGCCAGTCTCGTAAAATCACCGTCACTGGACACAATACAGAAGCCGTCTACGTTTCCCGTATAAAGAATATCCATGGCATCGATGATCAGCGTAGAATCCGTCGCATTCTTGCCCACCGTATTGCAAAACTGCTGCATCGGCGTAATGGAATTCTCCATCAGCTTGTTTTTCCATCCCCTGGCCTGAGTGCTTGTCCAGTCACCATAAGCCCTGCGGTATGTGACGATTCCGTGTTTCGTCATCTCATCCATGATCGCGGAAATATATTTTGATGAAATATTATCCGTATCGATCAGAATAGCAAATCTCTTATCTTCCATAAAAACACCCGTTTTGTTACCTCTTTCTCCTGCTTTGCGGCCGTCACTGACATACCGGCAAAGTGACCGACATTTGCTCAATCTACATTTTATTTCTTCATATCTACTGTTATAGAAATATCCATAAAACGGTACATCACATCGTCAAAGCTGCACATGCAGCTTCATCTGCAGGCATTCCCTGATCAGCTTCACGCAGTTGTCCCAACCCACCCTTGAGCTGTTCAACATCAAATCATAATTTAATGGATCCTTCCAATCTTTCCCTCTTGTATAATAACGATAGTAATCTGCCCGGTATTTGTCCGTCTTATGTACCAGGTCTCTGGCCCGGCTCTCATTCACCTGCATTCTGTCCATAACGGTAGCTATACAGTCCTTCTCCGGTGCATCCACAAATACACTGACCACATTCGGCTCATTGCGCAGGATATAATCCGCACACTTGCCGATGATCACACAGGATTCTGTTTTGGCAAGCTCTCTGATGATCTCTGACTGAATATTGAAAAGATTAATATCGGACGTAAATTCCTTATCACTTGGCTCCACCACATAAGTATAAGGAATCTTCATCAGATGCCGCACCATATAGCCTCCGCGAAGCTTCTCATCCACCTCCGCGAACAGCTGCTTATTAATACCGCTGTATTCCGACGCCATGTCCAGAAGCTGCTGTGCATAACAGGAGATTCCCAATTCCCTGGCAAGCTGCGTCCCGATCGCCTTTCCGCCGCTGCCAAATCCACGCGCCACTGCAATTACATAGTTATCCATAAGTACTTCCCCCTTCCCGCCTGAAAAATATCCGAAATATATAAGATAATTTTACCATAAATCTGCTTCTGTTAGTACCGTAATTTTACGCATAATGCAAATTTAATTATCGTGGGTGACCCTCAGTGAACAAAGGTGCACACGGTCGGTAAAGAATCAATTTCATCCTCTGCTGCGTTGCTTTCATTCCGTGTACGTCCAGGTTTTCAGCACGGAGTACTAGTACAATGAAAATTAAGTTTCTGGTACATTGACACAGAATGATTGTTTCAGATGCAAGGCGGAGGAAAGAGTCGTAGCGGTGGCTACGGCGATTGACGACAACGTCGTAGCTGAACAATCAGGCAAGTCAAGGTGCCAGTTACTTAATATTCATTGTACTAGTTCCCATGGGTACAGTTAGCCGCATCTATAGCTATAACCAGCAACAGCCCCATCAATTCATCTGCGGGGTTCACAATGTCAATCGCATACGTATCTCCCCAGTGGAACAACTGTTTTGAAATGTGAAGTACCGCACTGCATCCGGAATAAACGTCATAGTCCCATCCCAGGAAATCTCCCTCCGCCCGCCAGCCGTTAAAGTCCACCTCGTACTTTGGTTTAAAGAAGGTAAAACGCTTTTCAATCCGGCCGCGCACCGCACCGCCTGTCTCAATCTCGAAGACCGGAAGCAGTGTCATCAGTTTTTCCCGGATCAACCCCACTTCACTACCCGCCGCATCGTAAACATGCAGCCTGTGTCCCAGCGTCAGAAACTCCGCTTTAACGAAATACTTCGCCCTGCCGTTTTCATCATACACATCATAAGTATCCGTCCAGGAAAACACTCTTTGTTTGATCAGCAGTTTCACAGGCAGCAGCCCCCTTTCTCCGGTTCCGGTATCCTGCACTGAAGTGTACAGTTGAACCTGAACAGTAATGCTCTTTTATTTATCACTATATTGTTAATTTCTAATTGGTTTATTATTCCCACCTCATTATCCTATACTCATGGTGCTGTTCTTAAACGGTAAGCGGTTCACCTTTTACCAAAATAAGTACATTTTGAGAACTTCCTGTTATGTATTATAGGAGGTCACAGTTTATCACACTTTATCTGATCCACCCTTTGACCGTCAGAAAGAACAGCAGCACCGGCAGGATAAAGGTCACATAGAACCGCACACCTCCGGGCATCCTGACACCCTCTCCGGTATTTGCTTCCTTCAGATAATGATCGAATCCCCATCCATATCTCGTCACACAGAACAACAGATAGACAAGGGATCCCACCGGCAGCATCATGTTGCTGACGATAAAATCCTCCAGATCCAGGATCGTGCTCCCTTCCCCAAGCGGCTGGATCGCAGACCAGATGTTATAGCCGAACACACAGGGCAGCGACAGCACAATCAGCGCCACCAGGTTGATCAGACAGGATTTCTTCCTGCTCCAGTGGAAAAGATCCATGCCGCAGGATATGATATTCTCAAACACTGCCAGGATCGTGGAGAAGGCCGCAAACGTCATAAACACGAAGAACAGCGTCCCCCACACGCGTCCGCCCACCATATGATTAAAGATATTCGGCAGCGTGATAAAGATCAGGCTCGGCCCCATATCCGGACTGATATCAAAAGCAAAACAGGTCGGGAAAATGATCAGCCCCGAAACCAGCGCCACAAAAGTATCCAGCATCGCGATATTCACCGATTCCCCCAGCAGGGTACGGCTCTTATCAATATAGCTGCCAAAGATTGCCATGGAGCCGATCCCCAGGCTCAGCGTAAAGAACGCCTGATTCATGGCTGCCGTGATGGTCTCCAGAATGCCTACATCCCGCATTCTCTGCACATCGGGAAGCAGGTAGAACTTCAACCCCTCCGTTCCGCCTTCCAGCGTCATACTGCGCACCGCCAGCACCACAATGATAAAAAGAAGCAGCAGCATCATGACCTTGGTGATCCTCTCCACCCCTTTCTGCAGTCCAAGGGAACAGATCAGGATAACCGCCGCTACAATGATCACCATTACCATTGTCAGCACCGTCGGACTCTCAAGCATCTCCTGAAACAGGCCTGCCACCTGCTCTTTATCTTTGCCGGTAAACTTTCCGGTCAGCATCTGGTAAAAATAATACAGCATCCATCCCGCCACTGTCGTGTAAAACATCATCAACAGATAATTCCCGGCCATGCCGATATAGCCGTGCAAATGCCACTTCTGCCCCGGTTTCTCCAATTCCGTAAAGCTCCTGATCACACTTTTCCTGCTGGCACGGCCCACTGCAAATTCCATCGTCATGACAGGCACGCCCATAACGATCAGAAACAGCAGATAAAACAGCACAAACATGCCGCCCCCATACATCCCGGCAACATACGGAAACCTCCACACATTACCAATTCCGATCGCACACCCCGCCGATAACAGGATGAACCCCATCCTTGAACCAAATTTTTCTCTTTCCACTTTTCCGCTCCTCCTGCGTTTTATCACAAACGGCAGCCACGTACACTTTCCCACAGCCAAATGGTTGCCACAAGTGTTCTAAGTATACCACAATAAAGGGGCTATTTCATCCCATTATTCAACATAAAATACTTTTGTAAGCGGTTCACCTTTCGCCAAAATGAGTACATTTTGAGAACTTCCGGGTACGTATCTGAGGAGGTGGTACATAATGGAAAATCATGTGAAAGGTACAGGATATGATATCAGAAACAATCACAGGCATTGTAAATCTTGCAGGTATTATAGTGACGATCATCAGCATCATCGTCACCATGATCAGCATATTACAATCCTGTAGGAAACGAAAGAATCAAAAAAGCAACCACCCCTCACCAAGGTAAAGTTGCTTTTTGACAAATAACCAAGGTGAACCGTTTGCTTCACGGCCGGCACCTTTTTATAAACACATTATAACATCTCTTTATAAAAAGTCAACTGATATTCGTTAAAAAATTCCCCGGCAGCGCAATCACAAGCCTTTCTTCATTAATGTTTTATTGAATAGATTTTTGTGCAACACTGTACTTCCCCTTCTCATGCGTGATCTCCAGCGGCTGCAGCGAATACTGTGTGATCTTATAGCCGTCCGCCGTCAGGGACACGGTGAATTCCGCCGCTCCGCCCTTTACACAGGCCTGCTCATACTGGGCGCTGACAAAATTGCCGATGGAATAATAGACCAGCATCTGATGACCATCCCCGTCCTGCAGCATTTCGTAAGGCTGGAGTGTATGCGGGTGCGTGCCGATCACTGCATCCACGCCGCTTTCCAGAAAAATCTGCGTCCATTTCTCCTGAAAAGCATCCGGCTCCTTCGCATATTCTGTTCCCCAATGGGCGAAAACAATCACCATATCGCTTTCCTCCTTCGCTGCCCTGACCGCCTCCCGAATCCTGTCCTCGTCTTCCAGCAGATGCACCATAGCGGGGCACTCGTCCGGTATTTTGATCCCGTTCGTTCCGTAGGTATAATTGAACAGCGCGAAGCGGATTCCATTTCCTGTCACAACCTCATAGGGACGCTCTTCTTTTTCTTCCTCAGACTGGATCCCCAGACAGACAATTCCCTGTCCGTCAAAAAAATGTTTCGTAAAATTTACGCCTGCCGCCCCCCTGTCCAGCGCATGATTGGTGCCGCAGGTGACCACATCAAATCCGGCGTCCACGATCGCTTCCCCGACCTGAACCGGCGTGCCGAATCTGGGATAATCGCCGTACATGGCCGGATCGCCTGTAAGCGGCGTCTCCTGATTGATCACCGCCACGTCATTCCTGTCGATCAGTTCCCTGCTGTTTTCATACAAAAAGCCGAAATCCCCGCCATGACGCAGGCCGTACCGGTAGATCGGTTCATGGATCAGGTTGTCTCCGAACACCACAAAGGATACTTCCGTCTCTTCCTTCGTAAAGCCCCAGGAAAGCCAGACCCAGCGGCTGACCTTCCCCGCCGGATCCGTCAGAAACAGGCGGTTCTGCTTCTGCGAAACATCCCCTTCCCGATTGTCACCCGTCATTCTTTTCTCCGCTCGAATTGACATATTTGTCACATCCTGCCCAATATAAGAGGACATCCACTGCGGCTTCACCTTACCCTGCCGGCACTGATAGACATATATATGCTGCGACCAGTTCCGTTCATCCCGCTCCATCCAGAAGGGCCTGCTCTCCCCGAATCGTCCGATCTTCCAGCAGAGCAGCAGCAGTTCTTCTTCCTGATCATTGTCCGCATCGCCGAACAGGACCTGCTGCACCTTTATCTCCTTGGGCGAATTCCATATGACAGTGTTGTCATAAAATACCGTAACCTGTCCTTTCTCCAATACCGCCGTATACGCTCCCGACCTGTCGCACACCGTCCCGCTCTCCCAGGAAATCCACGCCGGCAGAAATGCCCCGGTCTGCCAGAGTCCATAGAAAACGGCGCCGGTACAGACCAACGCCATTATCACTATGCAAATTCTCTTTGTCATCCTTCTTCTCAAAGTTCACGCTTCCCATCATGCCGCTTTATGAAATCCCGGGCATCTGTTTTCAATACTCATAATTCCTTCCATTCCGAAGCTTTTTTTGCTGAGGAACGCGTGCAGAATTTCAAATTCTGCGCTGCGATCAAGGAGTTTGGGACGCTTCGGCACAAACTCCTTGATTGAAAAATCTGCACATCAGTGTGATTTTTCAATCTACCACCGGTAGCTTTCCGTCCACGCCGGCTTCTGCACAGGCTTCTCCATATTGTATGTGCCGTCATCGCCCTCCATCACACCCATCATCTGCCGCCACTTTGTATCAGTCAGGCGGTCCTCCATGGGCCATCTGAACTGATAGAAAGAATACACGCTGCCTCTGGCGATCTTCAGCTTGCCGTCCACCTTCACGATCACACAGATAAACGACGGAACGTCCGTGGCCGCCTCCAGCACCTCTCCGTTTGGATTCGTGGCGATATCCACCACAAGCGCCGCCGGGAATTCCTGTACCTCCACCCCTTCTTCGCCGCCGCTCGCCGCTTTTGCCGCCTCATACCAGAAATGCTCGATATTGCCGCCGTAATTCCGTATAAACTCATACTCCTCGTCTGTCAGCACTTCCTCCCGCAGCTCCTTTTGGGAAATCTCCAGCATCTGGCCGGCAATCTGCGACAGACGTGTCAGATTCTCTTCCTCAATGCTGTTCAACATCCCGTAGCGCTTAAGCCCCTCGGCCGTTCGGTCCGCCAGCTCCACAAACCGTGCATAGACCACAGGTTCCGGCTCCACGTACCCCCTGTCGTCCGGTTCCTGCTCGTAACCGCCGCCGCCCATCTCCGCAATCACCTGTTTTGCATACAATATCGTATCATGCTTCAACTCCGTAAAGCTGCCCGCAAAGCATTCCAGATCCTTCTTCTGCCACTCTTCACTCTGCATAAACACCGGATAGCCCTCGCCTTTCACTTCCAGAAGCGGCCGCAGTGTGTGCAGCCAGTTCGCGTACAAACTGGCCGACCAGAGGGCATTATTTTCCTGTGAAAGCGCCTCCCGCAGCCTGTTCATATTCTCCGAATAGCCCGCATACTCTGCTGCTCCGTTCTCTTCCAGAATACGAAGCGCCAGATCACTGCCCAGCGCCGCCGGTACATCCAGCACATCGGGAAGCATACGTTTGTCCCCGTTTCCGTTTTCCCGCACCACGCTGTAGATCAGCTTCTGCATGATCGCTCCGTCTATGGTAAAACGCTGCCCCATAAAGCGGAAGCCCAGAATCACATTGTCTTCCCCGTCCCCGATGGGCACGGAATTGATCTGCGGCGGCGTAAGCGCTCCCGTCATCTCATGAAAACGCGCAAACCCCTCCGCGTTCCCGGCCAGCTCCTCTGCCTTCACACCGTCGCCGTAGGCCTTCTCGATCACCGGCCCATACTCGCACACCCCCGGATCGTCACTGGCCCCCGCAAAAAAGCTGGTCACGGCATACAGGGATTCCCACAGGCCGTAAGCCTCCTCATCCGCCAATAGCGCCTGGGAGATCAGGAGTGCGCTTCTGTCCAGTTCCTCACTTCTCTGTTCGAAATGAATCCGGCCATACCACATCATCGCTTTAAAATACCGCTCCAGTTCCTCGTCTCCCTCATAGTAGCCCCGGGGCACGTACTGGGTATAGTCCTCCATTTCTCCTGTAATCGCCGATTCGTAAATACTGTCGGCCTTCCCGATACAGTCAAGTTCATACGATGCCATATCGGCCGCTTCCGGATTTATGACAGTACTGTCATCCAGCAGTTTCATACCCACGGTAAAAAAGGCAACATTACGTTTCGCAGCATTTTCCCACTCACTGCCTTTTAACTTCTCATACTGTGCCACACTGTTGTCAAGCATCCTGCGGCTCAGCTGCCGGATATTTTCCGACAGATATGTCTTTTCTATATTTTTCAAAAGATAACTGAAATACAGATGATAAGTGTGCATCAAAGAATCTACCGTCACAAAATGAGCGATCTGCTCATAGCGGTCGATCTCGTAGGTCTGGAAAAACTCCCGCCCGGCATTTCCAAACACCACAAACCCGTTCTCTACCAGTTTCTCCTTCATTGCATCGTCCAGATAAAACTGCCACAGATTGTCAATATTGCTTAAGTCCGGCTCCACCGTATAAGGCTCCACACAGGGCGTCACACCCAATGCCGCCAGATCTGCCGCGTCGGATGCGGAAGGCGTGACCAGCTGCGGCCGGCCGCC
>OFHO01001036.1_pt1 | contig 22246 bp, 41 predicted proteins | sample 1521531 | NCBI WGS metagenome assembly OFHO01 (sample SAMEA3504124, study PRJEB24116) | mouse gut metagenome | biome: mouse gut; feature: mouse-associated habitat; material: faeces | place: Denmark | collected 2011
TCTTCCATGGTTGTTGCTCCTTTCAAAATATGAATTATTTTGGATAGTTCTCCATAACAGCGTGTGCGTTTTTCGCGCGTCACCAGCCCCGGTCGTACTCGTACTGCGGGGGCACCTGGAAGTCGATCACCAGGCAGGGGGTACTCGGGAACGAGGTCGAATCCGACGCCAGAACCGAGCTGAAGGCAAGCTTGATGTAGCCTTTCCCGATGTTCCACCCGAGCAGGTCGCCCACCTTTGCCTCTTCCAGGTCGATGGCGTCATAGAACTCATTCAGGGAAATATAATTGTCCATCCGAAGCCGGTCATTCAGGTCGTGGACGGCCCGCCGGATCACCTCGATGTCGGATTTGAAGTACCGAGAGCACCAGGCGTCATAGCAAAGAGTATCGCCGTGGCCGGTATAGAGCACCTGACATTCCGTGACAGGATGCTTCTCGATCCGTTCCTTTGCCACCGCATCCCGGATCGTCTGCTCTTTCTTTTCACCGATGACCTCAACGACCTTGTCCTGATACTCCCTCAGGGCCGTTTCCGCACAGCTGTAGGCCGCTGCCAACGCCGCGTTCCGGCGAAGATTGACGGACGTCGAGCCCACCAGACAGGCGATGGAAGCTCCTCCGACGATTACGGACGGAAGGTAACAGGTCCAGGTCGCCTTGACTACCTCCACTTTGGTGAGCTCCCTGTTCTCATCCACCTCGCGCTCTCCGATGATAGTCAGAGCTTTCGGTGTGGCGCGGACCGCCATAATGGTTGTTGTGATCATGCCTGCGATGCCAATACCGGTGAGTATCTCCGGACTGTGACGTTTTGCCGCCGTCCGTACACTCTTCACCGCATTGACGAGCGTTTGCTTGTCCATCAGAAAACTGTCTCCTTTCAAATCATTGCTCTGATCGTATCTGCTGTGTCCATTGCGATCTTGAAAATTTTCTGCATTTTCGGAGAACTTGCATAGTGCCAATACTGCACCATGCGAAACCAGAACGTATCTATGGTCGTTTCTGCCGAAATATCCAGGCGGGCCATAAGGTCCTGCATCAGCTCGTCGCAGGCCCACCGGATGTACGCACGATCCTCAAACTCCTTGTCCCAGGGGACTCCCGGACGTGCTTCCGGAAGATCCCTGAACCATTTGATTCGGTCAATCACATCAAGCGGATACATGTTCTCACCTCGCAAACAAACGGGAGGAGCCCGTGTTAGGACTCCTCCTCTTCTTCATGTTCTTCTTTGTCTCGCTTGGCGAGCGCCTCATTGACCTTTTCCTCGATCAGGGCCTCCTGCTCCTTACCGTTGGCCCAATCGGACAGCAGCGTTGCCGCAAATCCGAGGCCAGTGGCAAGAATCGCCAAAAGCTTGATCGTGTCACGTTTCCTTCTCATGAAGCGTTTACCTCCTTTCCATAACAGAGATTGTGTTTTTTGCGTTTCAGCGATAGTCCGGCGGCGGGGAACCAGGTTGTTCCACGTCGATGATGTAACACTCGATCTCGCCGCTAAGACCGTCGTCCACCATAGACCGAACATGGTTGAAGTCGATCCAGTAGAACTCATTGTCACCATCGACCCACCAGCCGACATCATCCCCGCCAGGGATCGGCTCAATATCAAGGAAAGCGTAGAACTCATTGAGCATCACGTTTCCTCTCAGGGCAAAGTTCCGGTTGACACGATACTCCGCCTGAAGGACCTGGCTGATGGTGGCCTGAAAATATCTTTCGGACACCGAGTCATAGAACAGCCTCAGCTCCTCATTCGCTCCCTCGAATTCCAGGCTTGAATCCCCGATGATACCGGGGGCAACGGGAGCCCGGCCGCTGCTTTTCTCTGCGGCGATCTGTCTCATGATGTCTCTGTGAGCTTCCTCGCCAAAATTCTCGCGAACCTTCCGCCTGTAATCGTTGTAAGCCTGGCTCACCAATCCGTAGGCGCTGGCAAGGGCCGCCTGTTGACGCCTGTTCAGAGCGTTCGCCCCAAATATACAGGCAATGGTAGAACCGCCGACAACGACGGCCGGGACATAGCATTTCCAGCAGGACGCGACCGCCTCTTTCTTGGTGTAAGCGTTCGGGTCGCCGTCATGATTGATACGGCTGTCGGTGTGGACCAGCGTCAGAGCCTTCGGAGTTGCTTTTGCCGCCAGAACAGCGGTCGCCACAACCCCCGCGGCCCCGATGCAGGTCAGGATCGTCGGAGAGTGCTTCTTCAGAAACTTCTCCGCTTTGGGAATCAAACCAGTCGGGATTTTCATAAACGACTCCTCCTTTCAAAATGTGTTAGAACTGACATCAGGGAACATACGGAATTTGCTCCACGTCGCCGCCGGCCACCGTGACTGACTGCATCATCGTTCCAGTTTCCTCGTCGAAGTAGATAGACGCGGCGGTATTATCCCAGTCGCGGAACTGGTCGGCCACATTCTTGCCCTGAGATTTCCGAAGAGCGATCAGCTCCTCGTGAACGACCCGCCGCCATGCCCGGGCAATCGGCTTCCGGCTCTGAGCGAGGATATTGTAAAGGCCGGTTTCCGTGATGAAGCTGACAGACCGCCTCTGGCCGCCGGTCACCATCGGAAGGGTCATCCGCTCATCGGCCTCGCACAACTCAAGCATTTTCCAGACATTGCCGTCGCTGTACTCGATCAGCTGCGCCACGTCCGTAGCCCTGAACAAGGGCACATCCAACGAGCTGTAGATCGGCAGGGTTCGCTCCTTAAATATCACATTGCCCACGATTTCCATGTTGCTCATATCTCCTTTCAATGAGGCGGTTCTCCGCCAATTAACGTCGTAAGAACTTCAAAAGCAGTATCATATGCGATGCAAAATACCAAATTGTTGCGAGGACCGTCTAAGGTGTACTCGTTCATAAGGTTCATAAACCCCTCGACAATGTCCCAGGGAGAGGTGTCCGGCTTTTGGAGGATCAAATCCCGTATTTCCATCAACGACCATTTTTCAAAGCTGAGCTCCGTGAGACGATTTTTATTTGCGTATGGCAGCTCAATGTTGATGGTATGGATCGTCTCTTCGATGTCCGCTAAAACTCGATCGCGCATTGGCCTTTCCTCCCTTCGCAAAAATAATAGGAGCCCCTGCCAAAGGGCTCCATATCGCCGAGAAACAATGTGGGACTCGAACTCCACATGTACAGATTTTTGGTCTGTTGCTCTACCATTAAGCTAACTGTTCCTCATAATAGGGCATGTATTCTTCGCGCAGAAAGGCCAAGAGCCCCTGTTCAGGGCTCCGCCTTATCTCCTTTCTCTTCTTTTTTCTTCTGACACATGCTTTTGATTTTGGGGTACATTGCAAAGAATATCGTCCCATAGATTCCTACCAACGGGCACTGTATGGCGATGTAGAAAAATCCTACGAACGCCGCCACACAAATTGCGGTCAGCAAAAACACCTTGACGAAATCGTTCTTAAACATATAGACTCCTCCTCTAATAATTGTGTTTCTTCATTAGAGAAGGTGTTTTTGACGCGGCACATTTTGGGGAAAAGGGAAAAGCCCTTGTTAGGGCCTCCCTTTTTCTGGAGTCACTTCAAAACCTTCATAGACGCCAGAATATCAGCCATGCGTTCCCCATGCTTTCTCCGGTCGTCGATTGCCAGCCACTCCTGATTGGTCAGGGGCCGCCGAAGCCTCCAGTAGTGCCCGAGGGACCGGTCGTAGCAGTACAGGTTCTTGACCGTTTCCTGCTTATGCAGGTTGATCCTCCGGCCAACGACCTTGATGACAGTCGTTGCTCCGGCGATGACAACCGGCGTAAACGTTACGATCTCGTTCCTGTGCCATTCGACCCAGTTCCGGGCGCTCTGAAGCTTCTCACGAACCTTGTCCTTGAAGCCGGCGGTTTTCTCCTCCTGAGATACCTCTGAGAATCTTAAAATTCTGCTCATAGTTTCTGTCTCCTTTCAAGTTTTGTTCGGATGTCTCCATAACAGAACTTGTTTTTACCGCCTTTTGATGGTGACCTGGATCTCGTCGCCCTCAATGATGGCTTCCAGCTTGAACCGCTCCGGGGAAGAAACGACCTCCTTGAGCAGGGAGGGCTTTTGCCGCTTGTCTTCCTCCAGCCGTTTGAACCGGAGTGAAGAAATATCCAGCCGGCTGATGATTTTGTTTACGATTTCAGGCATACCGCTTCTCCTTTCATGATTCGGTAAGAAAAGCTAAGAGCCCCTGCTAAAGGGCTCCCGCTTTCTCTTTTCTATCTCCTTCTTAAGATGGCGCGAATGATTAGGTAGATAATTGCTCCCGCAATGATCACATCCCCGAAAATCAGGAATATGACAATGCCACCTGCTCCCAAGGCTAACACCGCCATGACCCCGATTGCGAGAATCGCAAACAGCAGGATCAGAAATGTTACCATTCGTCGCACCTCCTTTCACAATAGGAGATGCGTTTTTTGCGAAAAGGGAAAAGCCCTTGCGGGCTCCCCTTGTCGGACCTTACTCCTCAGCGGTCTCCTTGCTGAAGCGCCGGTGAATGGCCTCCTTGACGCTCTCGATGGGGTGGATATCGAACGCCGCGAACAGGTAGTACGCCGACATCATCAAACTGATGATGCTGCACACTCCGGCCAGCTTCAAATAGCCTCCCCAGGTGATGGGCTTCTCGGTCCATTTCTGCTTCTTCATAATACAAAACCTCCTGAAAAATTTTGGGTCTTCTCATAAGGGAAGGTGTATTTTTCGCGCAAGGAGAAAGAGCCCTTGTTAGGACTCCTTCTCATAGAACTCAAAAATAGTGTTTCTTAGGAATGCTTTTCCAGCTTTCGATTTGGTTCAGTTCCTCCCCGATGCGCTTTAATGTCTGTATAGCATAAAGCGACACCGCTAAATTTGTGATACCAATAATCGTTAGGAATGTCCGTTCGACTTTCACTATTATCACCTCCATAAAGGGGCGTGTATGTAGTGCGATTATTTTTTCTCAGGTCCGACCCACCCTAACTTTACTAACTCGCTTGCACGCTGTTTGACATCTTTATCAACACAGAGTCTGCTGCCCCAGATGAAGAAAAATATCCAGCGAACGATAGGCCCGCTCTCAACCCACCACCAGACATCCAGGGGCTTTCCGGTAATGGGCGATTCCAGCAGATGGGCCACAATTTCACCCTCGTCATACTCTGTATACTTGATGAGCTTCAGCCGCGTCATGATGTCACAAACCCACATCTGCTTATTGTTCAGCGCGGACATTTGCCATGCTACTTTCTTCGTAAATATCACCACTTTCAAATGCATTCAAAGAAAAAAGGAAAGGGGCCTGTTACAGCCCCAATTCCTCAAACCAACGCATAGCTTCGGTGTCTTCGATGTCGCCGTTTTCATCGGGTACAAGCACCCTGCTGATGATGTGACTGTCATTCTTAGCTCCCAGCACCTCTTTCAGTGCGCGAGCCAAGTTGACAATCGCCTCTTTTTTGCCGTGGGCGTTTACCTTTACAACTTCTCGATACATGTCAAATACCTCCGTTTTATTTGGTTTCCATAAAGGGCTATGTAGGTTTCGCGGTTAAATATCACGCCGATCAAACACTGTTTCCCACCGTTCCTTCGGTAAAGGTTTCATTTTCAGCGCCCACATGATTTGCCGGATGGTCACGGTAGGGTAGAGGCCGTCCGTACAAGCTTCTGCCCGGCTGTCAAAGAACTCCTTGAAGCCGGGATGTAAATATAAGGCGTCTGTCAGCCATGGGTCCACCTCTGTCCAGAATGTACTCTTCGTTTCCGGATCAAACCGCTGCTGTATCACGGCCAACCCTTTGCCGCCGATTTCAAAGAGCGTACAGCTGTCATAAACCGGGTGTTCACAAATATAACGCCGGCCGTACATCGACAGGTAGATGGCAGGTTTTTCGTAGTGGTAGCGCATCAGTTCCTTTCGGTGATGAACCCGTCGAAGATTTCGGCCTCGTGCCCCTCTCCAGGAAGACTTGCCTTCGGGCCATAGCCGACCCAAGCGGCGGCAACGGACTCACCCAGGGCATTTTGCTCTTCCTGATAGAAGGCAAATATCTGTTCCTGGACCGGCTTCGTGACGTCGATTCTGCGGCAGTCATAGCCAACCTTGTCCGAATCATATCCCAGCTTTCGGGCAACCAAGTCGTAGAACTCAACAATACCGCAATAGCACTCCTCTTTTGTGAGGACGACTGTTCTCTTATTAGCCATACCGCTTCTCCTTTCAACGCATAAAAGAGGAGCCCCTGTTACAGGACTCCTCGGTGTAGTGGAACTTATCCAGCTTTCTTCTCGGCGCTTTCGATTTTCGTGAGAATGCGATCGCAGACGATCATATCCCGCATCAACAGCGGCAGTCGCTCCTCCCGTCCATTCCTCTGACAGCACTGGTAGGCGGCCACCGCCCTGAGATACATGTTTGAGATCATCTCGATGATTTCTTCTCGCGTCATGCTTGCTCCTCCTTGATAAAAATTGGATTGGCTCCATAAAGGAGGATGTTTAGGGTGCGGTAATCAATATTCATGGATAGTTTTCCCGGTTCTCAGCTCAAGAGCCTTTGCGAGATCCGTTGTTGTGTATTCATACTCAAAACCATCGTTATCCTGCATGATCAACTTACTCGGCTGGTTCTTGTAATGGAAATGGAGTCCATAAGACCAGCTATCGCCTCCATCATGGTAGGTGACGATCAGAACATCGTTCAAATCGCCGGATTCCATTTTTACTTTGTCGCAGCCTTCGTCCCCATTTCCATCAGTGAAATAGTAAACGTATCCCTCGTCAAAATCTATGATCCAGTAGATGTCATAGCTCGGCCCTCTGCTCACATAGGAGAACACGCCGGAATTTCCGTTTTTAGCAGTTTCGTAGTCATTTGTAGAGTAGCTGACCGAGTTCGGCTCTTCCGGCGCTGTTGAGTTGACGGGAGGTTGTGTTTCATTCGGCTCAGTATGATTAGGAGGTGTATCGACAGGTTCTGTTTGTTCCGGAGTTGTGCCAGTAAGTTCGGAGAATTCCTCAGAGGGAGGGGCGGTCTTTTGGGGAGGTTCTTTTCCAAGGGCTTCGGACGTATCCATCCGGACAAACATTGTCTGATTCCCCTCATAATTGACATTCAGGTGATAGCCGTCCTCATTTACCCCTCTGAAGTAGTCATCGCCCTTGCTGTAGTCAATCGTAAACCCGGCGTCATAACACCGGTCGACGTATTCGTTGTAATCTTCTTTGGAGGTCTCTCCAACATAGATCACAAAGCCGTTTTCGCTCTCCCAGGACACTGTTCCAAAGTTAGATTCCGGGACAGGGATAGAGCTTGCAATTTTGCTTTTCGGCCAGCTAAACTCGCTGAAATTGGCCTCTACAGAAGCCTTGACAGTGATGTTGATTTCCTTATCGTCTTTCCAATACCGGAGTTCGATAAAATATCCGTCCTCATCATAGGCGGAGAAAGCGTAATCTTCCTTGCTGCTGTCGATTATGAAGCCTTTTTTCTCGCAGCTCTCGACAAATCGCTGGTAGTCCTTCTCCGTGGCGTCAAAAGCGTCTGCCATCAAGACGTCCGAAGTCTCGACGGTGATCTCTCCTTTTTTTACAGGCGGCCCGGGAAGACGGTTCCCAAGAGAGGTGTCGGGCCATTCCAGACGGCTTCCTCCGCCGCATCCGGAAAGGGCAAATATAATCATCAGAGCCAGGACAAGGGCCAGTATCCTTTTGCATTTCATAGTAAATTCTCCTTTCACGTTTCGCCGGGCGAGTATTGTCTTAAGATTTTATGTTTTCAGAAGGGTATCATTTCGTATGTACATACGAAATGTCGATGGGCCCATCGACGAAAAATTTTTCATGCGGATATCCGCATGACGTGTTGGAGGCCTCCAACACGATACCTTTCTGTTCACAACTCGCCATACCCGTATGGGCAGGTCATACAGCCGGGGTAGAGACAATCACAGGTGTAGCACTCTTTTCCAGGCGGTTCCGCGCCAATAAAGTTAAAGAAGTCGGCGCGAGTAAAGACTTGTCCGCATCCCAAACAGACATAAGTTCCGTCTTCTTCTCTCCATTTGACCTCGGAGCCGCAAATATCACATAAGACCTCGTTGCCATCCTCATCGTAAACGTCACTATATAAATCGTCCGTAGGCGCTAACCCAAGTCCGTCAAGCTCCTCTTCGGCTCCCGGCAGAGGACAACGGCCCCATATAGCGCCGTATTCGTCTCTATTCCTGCTCATCATATGCTCCTCCTTCGCAAATATCAGAGACCGATAACACGAATTATAGCACATTGCGGGCCATTTGTAAAAGGGGAAAGCGAAGAGCCCGCGTATTTTACGCAGGCCCTACGCCCTGGAGCTTTCTTCTTACCTTTTGGTCTTGAACTTGTTGATGAGATTGCGCATCATGGACGACGTGATGCTGCCGGTCTCCTCGAACTTGAGGCCCTTCCTGAACCAGTGCCCGTAGCACACCAGGGGCAGTCCGATTTCCACCATGGCAATGCCGGCCCGCATCAAACGGTCGACTTTCTGGTCTTCCAGTTGAGACTCCTTGAGCTTGAGGTCACGCTCCCTGGCCGCGGCCTCATCCGCCGATTGAGCTTCTTTGAGCTTGAACTCCCGTTCTTTAGCCGCTGTATCAGTGGCGGCTTGGCTTTCTTTGAACGTCAATTCTTTCTCTTTCAAAGCCTCTTCGGCGCGATGCTGCTCGCGATCCATTTCGCGCTTCTCCCGCTTGTCTTCGGCGTCCAGTTGGACCTTCGTCTCGTTGACTCGGGCCTCGTACAATGCCGTCAGGTTCTTGACTGCCGTGGTCTGCTCCTGCGACCCGGCCTGGAGGGACTTCAGCCCTTTGATCTGGCTGATGATCTCCGCGTCCATCAATTTGTTGATCTCTTCCATTTTGTATAGACCTCCTTCATTTTTAGATGGCTCCATAAAAGCAGGTGTTATTCGTGCGAGATAAGATTTTCACGTTTGACCCGAAGCACCACGAGTTTCCCATGCTCCAGTGTGTCCGGATTCTTTTCCACTTCAAGGAACAAATACGGCGGTTCGGAGGGATCGGAGTGATCGACCCGGAGAGATCCGATAGCTTTTGCATAAATGAACACACTGGCCGCCACAGCGCCGACCAAAAATCCTCCAACCAGAGCGAGCAATATCCACATGACGTATACCTCCCTTCTAAACTGTTTTTCAGATTTTTCTACCCGGGAATTTTTCAGGATACCAATTTAGCACACTTTTCTGTCACCTGCGTCTGGAAAATATAAAAGAGAGGAGCCCTTGTCAGGACTCCGTCTCCTCGGAGAATGCCTCCAGCAATTTGTTCCACGCCTCCGCTTCCAGGTCATCAAGGCCGATGAAGCCCGCCGCCTTTGTTATGTCCTCTCGGTACATCCGCTTGCTTCGACAGAACATCTCGGTGTAGAGGGAATCCGACCTGGACTTATCCAGTTCGAGCTCCACACTCTGTAAGATGTTGTCGAGGTTCCCGGCCGACCGATACAGACACATGACGATTCTTCTCAGCTCCTCGACTGCGCTTTTCGCTTTGGTTTCGTTCATAGCTGTCACCTCCATAAAAGAGCCTGTTACGTATGCGAAAAGTGAAGAGGCCGCGTTTCCGCAGCCCCTTCGGGTTTACTTCTTTTTGTCCTCCGTCAGGTACTTGTCCATCGCCTTGTCCATCTTGTCCATCAGCTTGTCCTGCTTCTCGAACATGGCGCAGCAGAGATCGCACATCCGGTTGAGCAGACGGAGCGCCTTGACGTTGGTCATGACGTCGTCGGCGTCCATACTGGACACAGACGACTGCATAGCCGACGCCAAAAACAGCTCCTTGGTCTCCTCCATCGTCTCCTTGAACTCCTTGCTCAGATTCTTGTCACTAAACATAACTGTAACCTCCGATGTAATAAGATTTTGGTTTTACCTTTTGGTTTCCATAAAGGGACGTGTAGATTTCGCGCGGAAGAGGCAAGAGCCCTTGTTACAGGCTCCCCTCTTTGAAACTCAGCCTCACAAGATGACTTTCTTGTCTCCGGCGATGACGTTCCAGCCGTCACGGACGTTTTTACAGCTCATGAACACGGTCGCGATAAAGACCGCGCCGATCCAGAACCCCGTAAAAATTCCTCCGAAATAGCTCTTCAATCGCTTCATGATAACAACTCCTTCATGTAATATTATTCTGGGTTTCCATAAAGGGGCATGTTAGATTCGCGGAGTGTCACCCTCTCGCCTTGCTCAACAGCCAAAAGAACTTTCGATAAAGGTCGTAGTAGACATCCTTGGAACACGGGATGTTGGCCTGTGCCTTCAGATGTTCATAAGAAAGTCCTTCTGTGACCGCTTTGAGAATATAAGGCTGGAGGTCACAGTCAGTTTCATGTGCAACCTTTTTCAGCAGTTCCATTCGCTCCGAATAAAACAACTTGGCTTCGGCGCACCGGGCGGTAGGATCGCTTACCGTATTGGTGTGAGCCGCGGGGTTCTGCTCGCAAGGGCGGCCGCTTAAGCCGTCTAAAGCTATGTAGGCTTTTCTCCAAGACGGATACTGGAGGCAGAAATGCTTCAGCTCATAGTAGCGATGTCGATCAATCCAGTATTTGTTCTTGCAGGACAGGGCCGGTCTGATGGTTGTGCTCATTTCACTGCTTTTCTCCTTTCCATTTGTACCCGGTTTCTTCGTATAGACGCTTCGGGGAGATGTAAAAGTTGATACGTCCGTACTTCGAGTTCATTTCCTCGATACTCGTCACCAGCTTACCGTTCCTGGTAGCCTTTCCAATGGGCAGCCAACCTGAGATAATTCCGGCTCGAACCCAGGAAGCATCCTTGCCATACACCCTGGCAGCTACCAGAACAGGGACTGAGCCGGTTTGGAATTGCTCGTCCATCTGCGTTTACCTCCTTTCAACGGCTATTCTAAGTTAGCGACCGCATCGAAGTACAAACAACTAAAGTGGAAAAATAAAGACCAAGAGCCCTTGTTATAGGGCTCCGGCCTCGTTGGTTTACAGTACCAACAAACCTTCCCGTTCCAGGATGTCCTTGAAAATCATGCAACTCTCAATCGAGTGCAGACGGATGCTGTCCATATACTCGCGGCGGAGACCTCTCCGATTGTCAATCGCGTACACATGCTCGATGCTCGGGCATTTCGCCTTAAGCATCCTGGCCTGGTACATGATGTTGTAAATCGAGATCTCCTCCTCGTAAAGACAGTAATACATCTGCGCGATATACTGCTGATCTGCTCCGGCAATCCCGTAAAGAATGACTTGATACATGTCTTTCACCTCCATAAGAGGCGGTGTTGGTTTGGCGCAAATATAAAAGAGCAAGAGCCCGTGTTGGGGCTCAAACTCATTAGTGGCAGAACATCAACCGGTTTCCAACTGTAGGCCTTCTCGTGCTGAACTCCCGCATGAAATGCTCCGCGATCGTCTCCCGCTTCTCCTTGGTGATGAACCGGACGCTCACCATGTTTCCGTCGGACTGATACAGCGAGCCATGCACCTCCACTTCAATGGGTGTGCCGGTCTTTGCATACTGCCCGGCGAAAGCCTGAACGTCCAAATTCCCCTCCAGCGGAGTAATGATCTCGATCTCGTTGTTTTTCTTAAAAAAGCTCATTGTGAATCTCCTCTCAAATATAGAAAATTTGGTTATTGTCTTTCCACAAAAGGGTGTGTGAATTTGGCGCAAAAAAAAGAAGAGCCCCTGTTCAGGGCTCCTCAATCTTTGAGATTTCATCTTCTAAGACTTCAATAAAGTAAATAGTCATGTCGAGCTGGCCTATCCTTCGATTGGCGCTTACATCATCTGTTGTTCTGATCAACTTGATTGTAAACTCCTCTTTTTTGGAACGAAGCCGCTTGACAATTTCTTGCAGTGTTTTCTTATCCATATTGATCACCTCCATAACAGGATATGTTCTTTCTGCGTCTTCCATCGTGCCATAGTCATTTCGCAGGGGTAATCTTCAAATCCTGTCGTCTCATATGTGATCAACCCTTCCAGAACACCGCGAATGACCTCCGCTTCATACTGCTTGTACGGGAACAAGGTATCGGGTAATACGCGGTGTAAGGCTCCGCACCCGATACACCGAAGACGCCGAAGTTTAACTCTTGTAGTTCTCCGTGCCTTCGTCCGTACAATTCTTCTGACGCTATCGTAATGCTTCAAATCGCCGCCACACTTCGGGCAAAAAGGCATCTCCGCAGTAACCATTGGTACGGCCTCCTTATCTTAAGTTAGGAGCGCGTCACAGTAATTAAAAATTTTATGTAGGAATTACTTGACAACTCCTACACTATGATATATGATTATTGCGGCGAAACAAAGGGAACCGACGGAGAAAACAAAAAAAAGAAAGAGCCCTTGTCAGGGCTCCTCCAAAGTCTTTGAGTATGATTGTACTGTCTGGTGCAATCTGTTTCCAAATTCGCTTAATTCTTTAGATGGCGGAACGATCCAAATAGAACGCTTGAAATTGATCAATCCCTTTCTTATTTCTCCTCGTTCGATTTGTTCGCTTGCTTTCTTCACGAAATAAAGCGCAATCTGGTATCTAAGATTTTTCAGCATTGAAAATCATCTCCTTTCCACAAAAGACGATGTAGTTTGTGCGTTAAAATAAAAAGGAAAAGATCTCGTTGCCTGCGTTGTCATAGACTCGGCAGATAGCTTCTCAGCTATCATTCGCGCTGCTTCTTCTTTTCCATAACAGTCCATGTATTTTTAGCGGAGGTGTCAATCATGCTTATCAAATGTCCAGAGTGTGAACTGCAAGTCAGCGATAAGGCTCCGGCCTGTCCACACTGCGGTTATCCTATGAAGTCAGCAGTTAAACGAAAACCGCGTGCCGCAAATAATAAACGACGACGCCTTCCCAATGGCTTCGGTCAAATCAGCGAAATAAAAAACCGCAACCTTCGTAATCCCTTTCGGGCGATGGTCACGGTTGGTAAAACTTCAGACGGTAGACCCATTTGCAAGCCGCTTAAACCGGAATCCTACTTTCCCACATACAATGACGCCTACGCAGCCCTCGTAGAATATAACAAGAATCCCTATGACTTAGAGCCATCTATCACAGTGAAAGAGCTCTATGATAAGTGGTCGGCGGAATATTTCAAGACCTTGAAAGCGGAAGGAAGCGTTCGTGGTGTTGAATCGGCCTGGGCCTACTGTTCGGCAGTTTATGACATGCGAGTGATGGATGTCCGGGCCCGTCATGTAAAAGGCTGCATGGAAGAGGGAACAGCCAAGGTCAGAGGAAAAGAGCAGCGCCCGAGCGCATCAATGAAGAATAAAATCAAGTCCTTGTTTAATCTCATGCTCGACTATGCTCTTGAATATGAGCTGGTAGATCGAAACTACTCCCGGACATTCAACCTCACCGAGGAAACCATCAAGGAGATTCAAACCGTTAAGCAAGAGCACATTCCATTCACCGAAGAAGAAATAGCACAGCTTTGGGCCCATGTCGATGATAAACGGTTCGTAGATGTCATGTTGATTCAGTGTTACTCAGGCTGGCGTCCGCAAGAACTTGGCCTTCTGGAGCTGGAGAACGTGGACCTCGAAAACTGGACATTCAAAGGTGGTATGAAAACTGACGCCGGAATGGATCGTGTCGTTCCCATCCATTCAAAGATACGCCCTCTTGTTGAACGAAAGTACAAAGAGGCCATGTCGATCGGAAGCAAATATCTCTTCAACTGTACAGATGGCAGAAGCGGAAAACCCACGATGATGAACTATCAGCGATACCAAAAGGGTTTCGCCATGATCAGAGATGAGCTTAAACTAAATCCAGAACACCGTCCACATGATGGAAGAAAGCACTTTGTCACGGCTGCCAAAAAGGCCAACGTGGATGAGTATGCCATCAAATATATGGTCGGTCATAAGATTTCGGACATCACAGAAAAGGTCTATACCCAGCGAGAATTTGAGTGGCTGAAAGCAGAAATCGAAAAAATAAGATAGTGTGTTTAAGAGGCGCAGCCCGACAGTGTGTATGTTTATGCATTGTTCGGGCTTGTGCTGGTAGTGTAGGAATTTGTGTATAGGAATAATATAGAAGTAATGCAGAAGTTATCTACATTCCAACAAAGTTTTCCACTTCTATCTACTGCTGAAACTATTGATATAGCAGCGATTAGCGGCAGTTAAGGGCGGTAAATCTGAGAGAGTGTTTCTATATATATATATATTCGTCACTTTTTTTGCAAAATCTTTTTAGGAGCACCGTAAAAATACTTCCAGCGAGAGCAACGGGAATCCACATTGGCATAAACCATAACGAGCCCGCAATAACCGGCAGATATGGCGTGCTGCCCGCGAAAACAATCTGATAAAGTAGATCCTGAACGGAAAGGGTACCCGGATGCAGAATCACGTGGCAAACAATATCGGCAATGATAATAAATATGATATACTGCATCCAGACCTTGAAAAGATTGTTGAAGGTCTTATTTATATTATCAGTATAAAAGGCACTCCACCCTGATAGAAATATAAATAGGGGTACATCGATCAACAACGCCAGTGTATAAAGAATTCCTACGCTGTCACTCAGGTAATTTTGTCCTGACCAATAAACAGTATGTATAAAAACAACGCTGATTGTGGCAATTCCCCGATAAAAGTCAAGATATATGTCCCTCGTCTTCGATTTCACAGTATTCCTCCTCTGGTGTCAAAATGCTTCTGCCTGCAAATCAAAAAGTGTCCCTGCTTCGTCGGGTATTGAGTAAAATCATACCCATGGACGGACTATGTCTCCATGGACAAGAAACGCTTCCTCTGCCAGTGCTGCAAGGGGCGCATCCGCTGAAGAGTCCGAATAAAAGCGTCGGATTATCGCTTCGGGATACCGCTCAAGAAAACGTCTTACCTTTTCTTCTCCCTTGCAGTTCGTACCTAAAATCTTACCGGAGGCTATATCCAGTTCTGTTGCAATGGGAGGAGCAATCCCAAGCCTCTGGCAAACCGGTGCCAGCAGGAACACAGGGGATGCGGATATCACAACATCATCTGGCTGCTTCTGCTTCAAATACCATGCTTTTATCTTTGATTGCCGCGAGTTCCAAAAGGATTCTACTAATTTTTCCAGATCGGAAATCCCCATCAGAAAAACAAAAAAACGTTCCTTCCACTCGGTCGTATCAATTTGATCCGTCACGTGCAGAAACATGCCCCACGTTTGTCCAAATATGTAACCTGCCAGCCTCAGATGTCGGGATAAACAGTACAGGTAGAAATCTATCGTACTGTCACCATCGTAAATGGTCTTATCAAAATCGTAGACATTCATTATTAATTTCCATTCATGAAATACAGAATTATGAACATCACTGCCAAATAGGATGCGCAAAGGAACAGCAGGCTTCTATCATGAATCAAGACTTCCACCGGATCACCGTCGGAATTACTCTCTATGTCCATGCTATAGCGCATAGTGATAAACAGGACAATCGGAATAGTAAGAATCAGTCTGGTTCCTCCATAATGCTGCATGGTGCGTTCATCCATACACCATAATGCATAAAAGGCATTTGCCAACCCCAGACACATATACATATTTTTATTCAAAAATTCCGGATTATAAAATTGAAGCACCTTTCGTGTTTCTCCACCGCCTATGCGTTGAAGCTCATTGCGCCTTTTTCCCAGCGAGAAATAAAGAGCCAGCGTAATGACCGTCAGATAAAGCCAATTGGAAATGGATATTTCTGTAATGACAGCACCATACAGGATACGGAGCAGAAATCCGGAAGTCAGGATCGCCACATCCACTAAGGGAATGTTTTTTAATCCCCAGCTATATGCGAGATTCAGCACCAAATAGAGCAGGAGCAGGAGGCTGGAATCACGGTGAAGGACAATCGAGTTACATCCTGCAGCGGCCAGCAACAGAGCCGCCGTTAAAAACCAGGCGCTAGAAACCGAAATTGCCCCGGATGCTATGGGACGATTACATTTTGTAGGATGTAGACGATCCTTTTCCCGGTCCCCAATATCATTGATTATATAAACAACGGAGGATACCAGACAGAATGCAGCAAAGCCCGCAATTCCGGAGAGGAGTTTTTTTCCTTGAAACAGTTGGCCACTACAGGCCAGCGCTGCAAAAACAAGACCGTTTTTTATGTAATGATGCACCCGCATTAGTTTCAAATACGTTTTTATTTTTTTCATCTCCAGGTTATAGATTCCTCCATTAATATAATTCGGCCTCCCCATTCACCTAAAACTGCAATAAACTTGTTAGGGTCAAATCCGTCAAGAAACTTGCCGCATACGCTATACGCACTCCAAATGGTGACTGCAAAGCTTCATAATGTGCCACAGGATGGGCATCCCGCCCAGCTCTATCATGGGCTTGGGTTTGAATTGGCTTTCTTCGCTGATGCGGGTGCCGTAGCCGCCGGCTAAAATTATGACTTTCATTATTTTTTCCTTTTTATTATTTGCCATCTGGCACATTTCTGCTTATATATCAGATATGTCCAAGTGCGAGTAATTTATCGCACATAAATTGAGTCAATCCGTAATTATAATTGACTGTACCGCAAGCGAAAGTTTTCTTAAATCTTCAGATTGAGAAAGTTCTTTGGGAGAAATCGCATCAGGTAATTCAATTACAAGCTCTATTAGCTTTTTTTCACCAGGATTATTGAAATCAAATTCAATAGGATTCCCTGTTGCTGGTGTATCGTAAACACAAAGACCATTAACGTATACTTTAACTGATTGCATTTCGCCAAATACACCGCAAATAATCTTTCCGTGTAAACGCTCTGCACTTGATTCTGTTTGGAATTTCAAAATTACTTCATTACCGTCCGTCCAGGTTCCCCATTCTTCGGGATGAGACATCCCTGAAACAATATAATCACCTGCATTAAAGTGGTCTGCATCAAAAAGTATGGTTTCGCCTAATTTATACTGTTTGCATTTTTCCAATCTATAACTTTGAGGGACTGATATATAGCTTTCTTTTTCGGTTAAATTCTCGACTTGATTGACAAACCACTTTTCATCTTCACATGATATATAGCTATTTAAAAGTTGTTCTGCATCCTCGGATGTTGCCAAAATTTTTCTGATATAGCCGTCTTCCGCCGTATATATGATGGGAGTGTCATAAAGATATCCGCCATCTACGCCGGTTGTTCGGCTATTAAATGTTGAATGGAGCGGATTATATAAGGCTGGAAACTTATCCAATGCATATTGCGCAATTGGTGTCATCTGTACATATGATGTACGATTTGCCATATACAATCCATATCTAAGTACAATACATCCGCTCATGACAATACCGATACACATGGAAGCCATCGTGGCTATCCGCCAATATTTTTTAGAAATTATCTCATCAAAATAAAGACAAATTGCAAAAATAAGTATTGTACTGCACCACGCATTATATCGTGCAATTCCAGATTGTCCGCAATTAATATGCACCATAAATGAGAACATATATGTGTTTAGCAAAAACATTAATATTAGTTCCCAAAAGCTCCATTTTCTTACAAAGAAGCTAGCTGCTAATAAGATTACAGCCAGAACTAATAACGAGGGAAAATAAGGAAAATAGCCATAATTCAGGTCAAATAGATATGAGAGAAAGCGGGAAAAGGTCGATTCCGTTCCATTTGTAAAGCCATAGGCAATCTGCAAACTAAAATTTCCCGTATTAACATAGTTATAAACAAATGGGATCAATCCCAATGTATAGCACATTCCATACTCTATGATTTGGAACATGTTCATTTGAACAAATCTTAATATACCTGTTGTTGTATTCCGAGACTTCAACAAACGCACAAGGTATGAAATGATCATAATAATTCCCACAGAGAGAATCGTGCTATTCAGCATTCCGGCCACCGATATGCTAAGTGCTGCACGTTTGAACCATTTATTGTACCAACAAGTCATTGCTAGAACTAGGAGTGAATAGATCAGCACTTCTGCTGAAGCCCATCCTATGTAAAATATAATTGGATGGATACTTAACATTAGTATCATCAACAGTTTTTTGCTGCTATTTACTTTTAGAAAGCGATAAACAAATACAAGAGCTAACATTAAAACAGCTGTATTAGTAAATATAAATGCATATTCGGTTGGCTGATGCAGAATTTGTAGAAGCATAACAAAAGGAATGCATACTAGTGAGTATATGGGAAAATACCAAGTCAGTTCCTCGCCATTCTGTGTGTAAAAGCCTGTTAAATAGTAGCTATCAATATAGTCCGCCCAGTTGGGAAATAATTCTTTATGCGCTAAAACATCCGCCGAACTTATTTCAAAATTATGGCCCGTCAGAATTGATGCGATTGGCAGACTATAGTCATCCCATTCCCCTATAGGCATTGGAGCATGGATTGAGTTAACTGCAAGAATTAGAAACGCATACGCGACCAAATAAATATAAATAATTTTCTTTATATTTGTTTCTGCTCTTTGCGAAAATAACGACTCCGCCGTATTAAAATCTTTCGTGCGCTTGTCACTTTGGGTCTTTGTAGAGAACAGCATACACAAGAAGAATCCTACCGCTCCAACCATCACAAGCGGAGATGTACCCCAATCCGCTCCTCCCCGGAACCGGCTGAGCATATTTAGCAGTGCAAAGTAGAGCATAATAGACGCTAGAATAAGCATACCCCTCTTTATCTTATTCCTCTCCATCGGATATCCTCCTAAATATTACAATCTCCCATTCATCAATGACCAACTGGCGAGAATCCTCTTGCGGGACATCTCATTTTTGCATAGTCAGTGCATATCCATATACTAACAATTCTTCCATAGTATAGCGCCCAGCCAACTTCTGCAAAATGTCCGATGTAAGTTCGTTTTTGGTTTCTCCTGTAAGCCAGCCGAGACGGTTTCCCAGAACAATCTGCTCCTTCTCAAGCAGTTTCATTCCGCAGTTAGAAAATGCCCGCTCAAATCGCTTAACATCAATACGATTGATTACGGGATCCTTATAGATCACATCACACATCCGTATTGCTTTTTCCCTTGCAACGCCCTTTGCTGTTTCCAGATATTGGAGCATCTCCTCATATGAAAGGTATAAGTGCCCCCAAGGCGGTATCATATTGACCGTATCCGCAACCCAATGTTCACAGTGATGCCCAATAATTCCTGACCATATCGGGCTAAAGGCCGTTATAAACAGCCCTCCTGGCTTTAGTACTCGCTTAATCTCTTTCAGACAGTCTTCCGGCGAGGGGATATGTTCAAAAACGCATACAGAAACTATAAGATCAAAGGTATCCGCCGGGTACTTGATATTCTGTCCATCGCCGCATCTGACCTGCCAGTTCTCTTCAGCTGCCGCCCCTGTCTTCCACCATTTGTTCAGATATGGATCAATCCCTATCACGCTGGCCTTCGGACAGAAATGCGCTAAGGCGCGAACCAATTTTCCGTCTCCACACCCTATTTCCAATATTTTTTCACATCCTGGGAGCCACATATTGCGCAGAAGTTTTTTCAGGAAGTCCTGTTCATAGGATTCCAAATGAAATGCTTCTACTTCCTTCAACATGATCTCCTCCTGTGATTCTTTGACGGGTTCACCATGTAAATGGCGATATTCCTCAGATGCTAGGAACTGTTCCCGCAGTTTCCTCCAGTCAAGCTGATTCTGCTCAACAAACAGCAGTGACTCTGGATCTCTATTCAAAAGATAGCGGTACGCAAAAATAATACCGACCCTCGGATCACTATCTATTTCCTCTAATAGTTGAATAATATCTTTTCGCATAATACTCCCCTTTGATGGTGCTGGGGGCGTAGCCCGCCTTCACCAGCTTCTCCCGCCAGTGTTCCAAGGTACCGTGGCGGATGGTCTTATCCTCCGGGAGGTCGTCGTAGAGGCGGTTGAGACCCCGTCGGTACCATTTCAATGTACCTTCCACGCGCCCCTCGTTCTGGCAGACTACCATAAACCGCTCAATGCCCTCCCGCGTCAGGCGCACGCCAGCGTCCGCCGCCTGACTATGCCGCTGCCTCTGCTGGCTGTAGCTTCGCTGGATGTGCTGTCTCGTTTGCGGCATACCTTTCCCCTTTCTCACTTCATCACAGACTTAATAGACCGCCCTGTTTCCCGGCTGCGATTGCTTTACTTTGAATCTATAAGAGGACAGCAAAAAGCCCCGCGCATGCAGCGCGAGGCTAAAAAGGGTATGAAAATGTAAGCCGATCTGCAACTTGTTTCTGACCGGCAGGATTTGTTATGCAAAAAACCAGGAAAATAGGCTTGCATTCCACTTCCGTTTGTGATAGGATACCTACAGTCCTCAAAGAATAATATTCATGAGGACCTGTTTTTATCACTATTTTACGGCAACTTATTAATTTTGTCTGTTTTTGGCTTAAGAAATAAGCCCCAGTCTCTCCAACTGCCGGGCATGTTCTATACCGGTGGAGATGAGGTAGATACGGGTGGTCTCAATACTGGAGTGCCCCAGCACATCCGCCAGCTTTGCTACATCCCGGCAGACGCGGTAGAACGTACGGGCGAACAGGTGCCGAAGGTTGTGGGGAAACACTTTCGAGGGCGCTACGTTAGCTTTTTTGCATAATGCTTTCATCTCCGCCCAGATCTGACGGCGAGAGATGCCTTTGCCGCTTCTGGTGAGAAAGATCTCGCCGGAAGTGATTTTTTGCTTCTTTGCATACTTCTGCAACTTACGGCACAGTTTGCCGGGTAACAGGATGGTGCGGATTTTACCTTTCAGAGAAATGTCCGCACGGCCTGCCTGGATCGCCTCCGCTGTTATGTATCTCACCTCCGATACGCGGATGCCTGTGGCGCAGATTGTCTCAATCAGTAAGGATAACCGCGCTTTCCCCAAACTTTTCGCGCTCTCCAGCAAACGCATGTATTCCTCTTTTGTCAGCTCCTTCTCTGTTCCGCGAAATAGCTTACGCTGGATTTTTAGGTACTTTATCCGGCATTCCGGCCACCTCATAAATTTGAAAAATCTATTCAGTGCGGAAAGCTTCGAATTGATTGTCTCTGACTTGTAATTATCGTCCCGCAAATGATTTTTCCATTGAGCCATAGTCTCCGCTGTTACCGGACACCCCGCCAGCCACGTTCGAAAAAGTTTTACCTCTCGCATGTATTTTTCTATCGTGCTTTGCTCACGCTCTTCTGACCTTAACTGTTGTTTGAATGAGATGAGTTGTCCGTTTGTCAGAATATGACCGTCCATTATAATATTTTCCTCCAATCAAGTAAGTGATACGTCCCTATTTTTGGAGTCGAATGTACCGGACTGGAAAGGCGGCGCGTCCATGCCCGCGAAGGCCACCAAAGCGCCCTTGTGGGTAAACCGCCGCACATCGCCGATCTCCGCTATGAGCTGCGGTCCGGTGACCTCGCCAGCGCCCTGCATAGCCATGACCACATCGAATTCCGGCAGGATGGAGGCCAGACGGAGCATCTCCCCACGCAGAATGTACAGCGCATCATAGACGGCGTTCAGGCTGTCCACGGCCTGGGCGATGAGCAGCTTGGTGCTGTCGTTTTTGGGAAATGTAGCCACAGCGTTTCTGGCGGCGGTATGGAACTTTTCGGCGTCAGACTGAGAGAAGCGATAGCCGGATCTGGCGCACCATTTGCGGTAAGCATCCGAGAAAGCGGCGAGGGAAATGCCCGCCACGCAGTCCTTGTGCCAGAAGCGTTTCACAAAATCCACCCACTTGAAATGCCCGTTGGAACGCTTGGGCTGGCTGTCAAAAAGCATATTGACGCCGGGGAAGGTCTGGTCCAGCAGGGAGATCAGGCCGTTGCGGAGGATCACGCTGGATTTCTTGGTGCGCAGGTACAGGCGGTTCTGCATTTTCAGCATCTGCCGTGTCTCGTCCTCCGGCGAGTAGTCCCGCAGCTCCGCCCAGAAGGACAGGGCGTAGTTGGCGATCTTCATAGAATCGGCCTTGATTGGCCTTGCTATTATCATTGTGGCCGTCAGCGCATCGTCTATTACGGTTATGCGGCTGAAACCCCGCGAAATCTTGTCGAAAATGAGCTAAAGGAGGGGCAATCATGCCTACACTGGAATTAAAAAATGTTTCTTACGCCTACGAAAAGAGTAAGGCGGTTTTGCAGAATGTTAGCGCAGAGTTAGAAACCGGGAAGATGTATGCCATCCTCGGCCCGTCCGGGTCGGGCAAGACCACGCTGCTGTCCCTGCTGGGCG
>OFHO01001039.1_pt1 | contig 22201 bp, 16 predicted proteins | sample 1521531 | NCBI WGS metagenome assembly OFHO01 (sample SAMEA3504124, study PRJEB24116) | mouse gut metagenome | biome: mouse gut; feature: mouse-associated habitat; material: faeces | place: Denmark | collected 2011
AGATACTCTGAACGTCCTTCTCAAAGAGGAGGACCTCATCGGCGCCGATGACTGACAGCCGCCTGCTAGAATTTATGAAAAAGTCCGGACGATACCGACCGAGCGAAAAAGATGCTCGATATATCTTTGATGTTATCACGAAATTTTTTGTTGCATTCCTCCAGAAAACACCCTGCAACTACTTCCCTGCTTTCGATCCTTGGTTTGGAAATGATATCTAGCGAACTAGAGTGCTCCGGCGTATGGTGGCCAACAATTGTCCCCCCCCGGCCTCGACGGCAAGCCGAGTACCCCGTCGAGGCCAGAGGGAGATATCATATTTACACGAAGTGTCCAACCCTTAGCCGAACCGCCCAATCGGACGCTTGATCTGCGTTCTCACGCAGGCGCAATAGCATGATCGGCCCAACAAAGCGGGAATAGGGTACGACCCACCCTCGTTTTGCTAAATAGCTGGCCGCCTGCAACGATCCACATCGCGTGCGCCTTAGGCGCACATAAATGCCTAAGGCCAATATCCAATCTAACCGACGCTCCTTCTCATTTCGGCGGCCCGGTCTGAATCGTATCTCTCCATTTGATCGGCATAAAACTCAACGTGTTCCTTTAAGACAGCGTAAGAAATGATTCCGTTATCGTACTTTTTCCAATCATTTCCATAATTCCATTCGATTTCTTTCTGGCTCATCCCAAATCCTTTCCCAATCGATGGTCAATCTCACCGCAGATACACCCGCGCTTATCGTCAAGGCTCACGAGTGATTCTAGCATGTTGGTTGCCATCCAAGGCATAAAAGCTGAAAGCTTGATTTATCGCAACTCGAACTTTCAGGCTTTACGCTTAGTGAAGTGATATCTAATAATATACCGTAGCCTTTGTCAGGCAAATCAAGAAGTACTTGCCGAAGTAACAAGTATAACCATCGGCTCCGACTTTAAGTGAGAGGCACCCTGTGATTTAACAATCAGTCGAAGCTTTACAAGCTTTTATCGAACTCCAGCGGACATCCCCAGTCAACGCAGCATTGGCAAAGCTCCCCTTGCCGATACAGAGCGAGGTAACTTTCTAGACTCAAAGACATCTCACAAAGCTTAGCGACCACCTCAACCTTCAGCGACAGACCCGCAGGTTCTTGCCTCACTTAACCCGGAAGCGAGACAAGCGCGATAGAGCTGACGAAATGCCCTCAGATATCATGTTGTTCGAAGCAAATACCGCCGATTGGGACGCGCCGTCACGAGATTCTGCGCCTTCTGCATAGCAGAGGGCCAAGAGCAAGGGCCACGAGATAGTATAGAGGGGCTCCATGAGCGCTATAGCAAAGAAGCCTACCGCCATGGCCGAAAGAGCCCCAGCCGTCCTCTGGCCGCGCACGCGAAACAGCATCGTCGCCGACAATACGATAAGCGCCACGTAAAGTGCGAGCGCCAAAATTCCACCTGACAACGGAACCGACAGCAGATCGTTGTGGGGATGCGCGTAAGCGAATCCATTGAAATCGAGGTGCCCTCGAAGGGAGAGCCCGTAACCCAACAATGGGCTGCCCCCCATAATCGATAAAACCCCGTCCCATACATCGGTTCTCAAGGTAAAGGATGTCGATTTATGTAGAACACCCTCGATAAAGGCGCTGCCAAGTTCTGAAGTCTCAACAGAACAATTGAGACAAACACAGCGGCGTAACCCACAACGCCATACAGCATAGTGGTTTTCACCCGAGCCGACCGGTTGATCGACAAAAGAGCGAACAGTGTGAACAGCCCCATCGCCACAATGGAGGTTGCCGAGTATGCAACCATGCATTGAATCAATCCCATAAGAAATAAAACAGCTGTCCGCGGGGAGCATATTCTGCCGCGGTTGCCATCTATCAAGAACGACATACCCACAGAGGGCAGGATAGCGTAAATGGCCACATTCTTATGCCCGAGAAAATAGACCGAGCCCATAAGACCGCCAATGGGAATTCCCTTCGGAAACATGAGAACGAACAGGCAGTTCGCAAAGGATATTGCCGATGAAACGAGCATGAGGGCCCAGATGAGCTCTTTCTTCTTAGCCTCCCGGGCATAGCCCACAAGGAGAATGCCGGTGAAAAATGGAAGCCAATCCCCTATCCAGAGAAAGTAGTCCGTCGCACTGCCCAGTCCTGCATTCAGAAAAGTCGAGCAAAGTATCACAAGGGGCACGGCAACACCCAGGGCATCGTAAGCCCTCTTTTTAGCACGAACCACATAAAGGGCCGCTATCAATCCGGCGCTCAGCACCCGCCAGCAATCGTAAATTACGCTAAAGGCATCTGAGACAAAAACAGACAATACCCTTGGCTCAAAAAAAGGCAGTATGAGCAGAGCAAAAAAGGCTACTGTCGCCCACGACATCTTCCCGCGCGATAAACACGCACGGGAAAACGCCGCACCTTGCTGCATTACTCCGCTCTGCATTCTTTCAGCCCGCCTCGCATCCACCTGTATCTAGAAGTCCTCTCGTCCCGTTACCGTATCAGCATCCTCGTCATCCCCGCTGTCAGAGAGCTCGACGCCCGACAACTCCCTCCTCAGATCAAGTGCGCGCACTTCCCCTTGCGAAAGCGCTCGATAGAAGCGCTCGCAGTTTTTCGAATCGCGATGGAGGAAGAATTCCTCAGCCCTCCGGTGATACTCGGCGCGCATTTCCATTGAGGCTGAATCCGTTCCAAGCAAAAGGGCCAAATTCTCGCACACCTCCCCCGGTGTGCCGCAAAACGGCCCAAAACCCTCTTCAAATGCAAGATCGAGTTCCCAATAATGGTTCAAGCCGGCGCGGAACTCAACGATATCGGGGATAAAATAAATGATGTCGCATCCGCTATATACGAAATCATAGATATAGGACGAGAAATCAGAAATGGCAACCCGATACGATCCTTCATCTATTTTTCCATGAACCAGATTCACGTTATCGGCATCGAAGGAAAACAGATGCTCGTAGCATTCGAAATTGGGGTGCAGCTTAATATCAAGGCTGCAGCCGTATTTCTCCAACACCCCCGAGGCGACAATGGCCCGAACCATCTCCACCGTGCCTTGGTAGAAGGAAGAATTGACAAACATTTCATCAAGGCCAATACGTTCAGAAGCCTTGCCAGTCACCAAATAACCTCGCCAAGACGGCACGAGAAGAATTTTATTCTGCTTGCGTCTTTCGGGATCAAGGCAATCAAGACGCGGAGCACCGGTGGGGACAATGGACTGACGGGGATACTGATATTTTTCAGTGAAGGTTCTCTCCTCCAGTCGCGTCGAGACGATCACGTAGTCGAACATGCGCCTATCGAAAGAAATATACCAAGGCATGTGAGCATGAAGAATTCCATGCTGCAAATATACAAGGGTTTGATCGCCACGAGAAAGATCAGCCAGCAAGTTAAAGGTCCTCTGCCGCATTGGCCTGAAGGTGAAACCCTCCAAATAGGAAGCAAAGATAAATTGGCTGCTTAAGGCAATGTACAGATGCTCCGCCGTTCCCGCATGGATGCACTTTCCCTCAAGTTGGGGATACTTCGCCGTAAGCTCAGTGGCGCAATTGGTCACATAGTAGCGCTCCACGCCATCGTACTGGGCGAGATCGTGGAGCAAGAGGGTCAAAGCATTCCCCTCCTGCGCAGAGGTGGGCAGATCAACGTACATCCACACATCCCGATCGCGCAACTTCCTTCTCTTGTCACGCACGGCAATCCGCTTTGCGACATCTCGTGGGTGCCTCAGAAACCATGCGGATCGCTTCAACTTCTCCCTCAGAGTCAGCTTTGCAATGACAATCTCGCTGTTTTCGCACTTCGCTCCCCATTCCCCCACTCTTAGAGTTTTATAGAGAAGCTGACCATTGTGGCGACGCAACGAGAACTGAGTGCGGATAAAGGGGATCCACGACTCACCGACCGAACCGAAGAAGCGGATGCTCCCCGAATCGCTCCGCCATTCGAGCGGTACACCAAAATAGAAGGTGTAGCACTTGGCCGTTGGAACCTTGCTTCTGCTGTAATCATATGACGACGAAGTGGTGTTGACATCGATGATTCTATCCCCGACGAACGCGAAGAATCGCACCTCATCGGTCAGGGCGAAAGCCGGGCAGACAATACGACCCGTGAAGTACCAGTAGCCCTCCTGAAGGAAGGATTCGGTAATGAGTAATTTTGGCGCCAGTGTCTCCCATTCAACTCCTGGCGCAATCTCCACTGTTGTACACCTTTTCTCAAAGACGACAGAGGAGGGATCCTCAGATAGAATATAGTGCTTTATGAGATATGACTTATGATATTCGTCAAGATATGGAGAGGCCACATACTCTTCGGCAGGAATACTCCGCAGTATGGCGGAAAGCCTCTCCTCCTCTTTTACTCGCTCTGACCCCGTAGCATATATGGGAAACAACAGATTGCTCTTCAGACGCCAATCAATGTTATAGAGGATAGTTTGATAAGCGTAAGAGGCCATACGGGAATCAACGCGGGCCATCTCGAGCAATGCCGAGTACAGCGCCATCATGTCGTTGTATGCGTACAGCGGATTATTGCCCTTAGCCGAAGAGTTGCTGCCGTCCTTAACGTAAACGTATTCAGCAGACTGGCAGAAGCCGATTTTTCCCTTTCGGGCAAGATAGCTGCTTATGAATAATTGATCCTCCCCCATCTTGAGATTCGGGCTGAACAAGATAGGGTCTTCCAGCTTCCTTACGCACACATTCATGGTTGTTTGCGCGATGGCAGGGTACTCCTCCAAATCGTACACACCCGTTTCCTTCAGCCATCGCGTGCGCTTGTGTCCGTGGGTCTTTCCCGTCTTCGCATTTAAGTAGCAGATAGGGTAAGTTACCAGATCAACTTCGTCGCCCATGTCCTCGAATGCCCCAACGACATTCTCTATGGTCTCGCTAGAGAACGAATCGTCTGCATCGAGAAACAGGAGGTATCGACCGCGTGCGTGCAGAATACCCGTATTTCGCGCACTGGAAACGCCCTGATTATCCTGGGAAATCACGAAGACGTTCTCGTTCTTTGCGGCAAGATTGGTGCAGATCTCCAAGCTGCCATCACAAGATCCATCGTCGACAAGTAATATCTCAACCTTACTGCTATCTACTGTCTGCTCCAGAAGAGATTCAACACATGCTGCGAGAGTCTCCTCCTTGTTATATACCGGCACTATGACAGAGGCAATAAATACACTGTCATTTTGTCTATCGCTAGTCATTTCCCTCACCCTATCGTTGCAGGAAGGTCATTACTTATCACCAAACACCCGCGCAATAATTCGATCGGTTGAACAACCATCGCACGCGGCCATGAACTTCTCCCGGAAAGCCCGAATTCGTGACGGATCGAAATGGCTCTCAAGATCATGAATTTGCTGTAAGAGCTCGGATGTCGTGGTGCAGATGGGACCGGGAGCCAGCTCCTCGTAAGTGTAGTAAAAGCCACGCCAATCCGCGTACTCCTCTTTGTCGAACGCGAAGAACACCATCGGGCGTTCGAAAAGAGAGTATTCAAATACGAGCGAAGAATAATCAGAGATCACCATGTCAGCGCCACAGAGCAGTTCGCTAATGGAAATCTGATCAGAGACATCGAAAGCGAAGTCAGAACAATTTGAGGGGATCTGCGGCCTCTCTTTGACAAACGGATGGTGCTTGATGATCAGGACGTAGTCATCGGCAAGGGATTCCCTCATCGCATTGATGTCGAGCTCGTCAGGTCCTTCCGCACTTGCCACCCTCCCGCGAAAAGTGGGGGCATACAGGATAACTTTCTTGTGCTCCGCCGCTGGAACCAGCGCACGAAGCGCTCTGCGTCCATTCTCGATATATTCGTCATCGAAGAACACGTCCGTGCGGCTCACACCAATGGGCTGCACGATGCCCGGGTCATCCTGAAGAACCATGGCCTCCTCGTAAGCCCAGGCAACCTCGGGACTGCTCACGGTCACTAGAGAGAGATTCTTGTAGAAGGGATGGCGCAGAATGTCCTCACGACTGCCCCCGAAGATGAGGTCGGCGGTGCTCATCCCCCATTTCTTGAATGCTCCGCACCCATGCCACAGCTGCACCACCTTCGTCTCAGGACGCAAGGGTACGCAACTCACGACATTAGAAGCATCGTTCAGGAACACATACTGAGCCGTTGCCATGCTTCGCACAAACTGCGCGCAATTGCGGTAGTACTGACGTAGCCGCACTCGGGTTTCGCCGAGAGACGCAAACTCGAGCTCCAGCCCCGGCTCTCCGCTTAAGCGCTCGTACAAAACGCTGAAGCTCTCGGGCAGACAACTTTCCTTGTTCTCGAGAAACAGCACTTCGCCTTCCACAACTGGCTCTTTTGCCGCCTTCCGATAGATAGAAGGGAGCCACCAGAAGAAGGCCACGTCTTTTACCATTTTCCGCACCCGTCTCAAAATGGCGTTTCTGATCCTCGCAGGAAGCGGGAGCGGCTCCTGTTCATGGGCGATCGCAGACACAAGCCCACCTACATGTTCCACCGAATGACTGTCTTGCCCATGGGTTTGCGAATGTCCGCCTCGAACGCCGCAGAGATGTCCGAGATTTGCCGGGCCTCATTCACGCTGTCCACCAGAGCAGTCAGGTAGTCGAGCACCTCCGGATGGTCGCGGTACAGCTGCACCGTAGCCTCGAAGTCGGCCCGTCCACTGCGGCTGCTGCCAAAAAGGCGCAGGCCCTTCTCCAGCACCATGCGAGTATTAATGGGCACATTGTTCTCGGATACACCCAGCAGCGACACGGTGCCCTCAGGGTTGATTCGGTCGATAATTTGTTCGATGGCAACTACCGATCCCTCGCCTCCAGCGCACTCGAAGGCATGATCGACCAATTTCACGCCGCTGACATCATCCACGAGATGTGTCTCGTCGGCAAACGTAAAATCGCGCAGCTTCGATTCGTTACGACCGAACACGACGATCTTGGCCTCGGGATACTTCAAGTGCAGGAGCAACGAGACGATATAACCCATGTTGCCGTCCCCCCATACGCCGAGCCGCTCTCGACGACCATGGGCGATAGCGTCAAATCGCGACAAAGCATGGGTCGCCACGCTCACCAACTCGGTAAAAGCAGCGACTTCACCGTTTACATCCCGTGGGAGCAGGACCACGCGCTCGGGGGGCAACACCATGGCCTCCTGCATGAAGCCATCGAAGCCGCTGCCGCAAAATTGGCTAGAGCGCAGATAGTTTTCGGCAATGAACGCATCCTTCTCTACCGGGGCATTGGGAAGCATGACCACGCAATCGCCGGGAGTGAACGTGCCCGTATCGTCGCCGACCACACGGCCGATACCCTCGTGAATAAGCGCCATGGGCAACTTCTTGGCGAGCACCTCCTTACTGCGCGTTCCCTGGTAGTAGCGTTGATCCGCATTGCAAATGGACAGATGCGTCGGTCGCACGATCACCTTACCGGCAGTATCCTGGGACACGACGACCGGCTCGATGGTGCGGGGTGCCGTAAGGCGATAGACGGTGTTCAGCATCGGCTAGCCCTCCAGCATCGCTTCGGCCACCCGCAGATCCTGCGGGTACGTGATCTTGATGTTCGACACGTCGCCGCGCACCAAGGCCACGTTCTTCCCACGCAGGACAAAGGCCTTGCAGGCATCGGTGAGAATGGCGCTCTCTTCGGGAGTGAGCGATTCCAGCGTATCGCGCAACTCACGCATATTGAAACTTTGCGGGGTCTGCCCCTGATAGAGCACGCTGCGGTTGGGGATGGACGAGATAAGTTTGCCGTCGAGGCTCTCGACGATGGTGTCGGTGGCGGGCACGACGGTATCACAGGCGCCCTGAGCGAGCGCGGCAGCGATATTGTCCTCGATGATGCGCAGTGAGACGAAGGGGCGCACGGCATCATGGGTGACGATAATGGCATCATCGTCGGCCTGGCATTCGTCCTCAAAGTAGTGGATCGCGTTCATGATGGTATCGTTGCGCTCGGCGCCGCCAGCGATGACGGCGACTTGATCGACATATTGCGGACAGTGCTTTGCAATGATGTCCTTAGTCTGCTGAACCCACGTAGCCGGCGTGAGAATGAGGACCGCATCGAAGCACCCACTGGCGCAGAATTTCTCGAGCGTATGAACAAGAATGGGCTTATCGCCCAGATAGAAGAACTGCTTCGGCTTATTGGGGTTCCCCATCCGAACTCCCGAACCACCGGCAAGAATAGCAGCAAATTGCATAGGTGCTCCTTCACTAGTTGACACTGAACGTGCCCCGAAAGACGCTTGGATCAGTTATGGATGCAATTTTACCACGCTCCCCCGCGCACCTCTCTCACTCCACGCCAGACGCACAATGGGATTCGACGCGCCGCGCGCAATCTCTTGGCGCTGGAGTTCATAACTTCTTGACGACGTCTTCCACATAGCGAAAGAGTGCAGCAGCTTGCCAAACACACCGGAGAGAGAAAACAACTAGGTCGCAGAATTGCCGAAATGCCTAAGGCATGCACAGTAATGTAACACCTCATCTCGGAAAGCCTCGATAATTGCCATTCAATCACAACACCCCCAGCGTTGCGCTTCAATGCAATAAGGGGGGTCTCATCGTTCTCTCTAGGCCCCAGAGTTTCCCCTTTCCAGTATAATTGAGTCCACCTATTGATAATCGCCAATTATCGGGAGTATGCTAGGTGATTAAGCCAGTTTTTGAGCATGACTACAATGAAAGAAATATCTTGGCTAGAGATGTTGTCGATAGGGTTGGAATATCGCAGCAACTCCTTAATGAGATTCGTGAGTCAAGCAATAGTATTGTGATTATTCTCTACGCCGAATCGGGTCTTGGAAAAACCGCTCTCAAGAGAAAGCTTTTGGCTGAATTGTCATCAAAGGATCCTGGATTTCTGATAATCAATTCTGTGCCTTCAGTTGAAAATGATAACCTGCTCTCCTCTCCAAAAGGCCTTTATTTGCATACCGTCTTTGACAAAATGAAAGACGTGCTTGCGAATGCCGGAGAGCTCTCGTTTCAAGATTTCTACCTCAGCTCTTCTGAGAGAAAAAGAAGGAACGCCCGACGTCTTCTTGATTTTTTCGGAAATAAGAGCCGCGGACAGAAAACGAGAAGATTCGCCGTTGCGGAGATGCTAAAGCGGCTCTTCAATCTCGGCGAATATGATGCGAACGATTTTCAGTTCGAGAGCTCCGAGATCGGCATCACCCTGCAAGCCTCTTATATCGAAAAAATTATGGGAGAACGCAAAACCATTGTTGCGATCGAAAACGCCCAAAACATTGATGAATACTCTTTTGAAAAAATTGGTGATATTCTCAACTCCACGAGACGTCTTCGCCATGTTGTCTTGCTCGAGTATACCATTGGTGATAACCATGGCATCGAAGAGGCTATTCGCATGAAGGATAGATGGCGATCGACGCAGGTTGAGACAAGGCTGTATGCACTCGAAAAGCTGGGGGAAAATCATATATGTGATGCTGTTCATCGGTTTAGCGATGGGGCGTTGTGCTCGGAGCACGAAAGCGAAAAACTCATCGAATACTACTTAGAAAGCTCGAGGGGGAATCTTTACAGCGTGTTCGTTTATTTTGAAGAGCTGAAAAATAGAAATGCGGGCAGCCCAAACAGCCCTACGGCTGTATACGAATCGGCCGTGTTGCAACTCGATGATGCCCAACTTGAAATATTGGTCGTCATCGCAGCAGACAGGGGGAGATGCAGTTTAAGTGTACTCGAATGCGTGCTCGAAAAATCAGAAACTGACATTACTGCCACCGTCTCGCATTTGGTAAATAGGAAGTTGGTCATCGTGGAGGGCGACACAGTAAGGCTTTCCCATGCTTCCATAGGCGACGCAATCATCCAAACAGACAACGCGCGTATTCGTGCTGCGCTATATCGAGGCAGACACCATCTTCTCAGATATTACGAAAGCGTCGACCTCGATTACGGTGAGACCGGCGGCGGAAGAGATGTGGCATGGATGCACCTCGTCTCGCTCTATGCTGCTAGCGACCCGAAAAAACTCGGCACATTACTGGAGAAGATCCAGCGAGAGGCAGTGCAGAGGATTTCCCCAAAACAAGCTTGGGGCTACATGAGCCAATTCGTCGAGTGCACAAAAGGGGAAATTGGCGAGCAGGTCAACAATTACTGGACTGTTCTTGATATCTGCTTTGCATGCGAACTGTATCAAGAAGGGTTTGAGGTTTTGGCGATCATGGAGGACAATCCGAAGCTCTTCTCTGCTTCGAAAGTTCTAGCCTATAAAGCGTCTTTTCTTTCTGCACTTGATCGGCACGAAGAGAACATTAAGCTGTTCGAAGCCCTTCCCCAGGAGGAGATTACGGAAAGGAGGGAGTGGATCGAGGTTTCATTGACGGTTCTTGCGAGCTACAGATCGCTTAGCGAGTATAAAAAATGCGAGGAGTTGGCAGAGAGGCTCAAAAGGAGTCCTAGCGTTCGGGGCACCCACGAAGAAGCTATTCTCCTACGCTTGTCTGAGCTTTTTATGGGCCGCAAGGAAGCTGTTAAATTTGTCCGAAAAAGCGCCGATACTTTCGAGAAGTTGGGGCTCTTTCGCCAGGCGGGCAAGTCACTAGTGAACTTGGCGTATCTGCATGCGCAAACGGGAAACCCGGACGAAGCCCTTCGCTGCCTCAATAGCGCAAAGAAGTATTTAAAGAATGAGTATATTGGAAAGCACATGACTCTTGTCAATGAGTCCCTAGCGTTTTTGAGAATGGGATGTTACGACAGGAAAGTGTGGGATCTTCTCGACGAGGCGGAAGAATCGGCAGTTGTACCCTTTGATAAATTGGCGATAATCATGAATAAAATTGCCTGGTGCTGCGCTAATGAGGAGTTTGGCAAGGTAGATTATCTGGCGGCTCGTGCCGAGGAGCTAACGCCGCTAGAGCCGGATAAAGACTGTGTCTGCCTCGTGCATAATAACTTTCAAGCGGTCTACACGCTCATGGGAAACGAGAGGAAGGCGCATGAGCACTCTCTAAAAATGGAGAAGCTATCTGAGCGGTGTAAGCCAATTCAGGCGCTTCGGTCCGGTGATAAGTTTGCTTGCGATTATCTTTTCAAACACGGTTGGTATGCAGGCGGTCTCGCCTATTGGACCTTCGATTTACCCGAACTATAAACCACCTCTTCGTAATATCGAGTCACAATGGATCCCCATACAACCTGCCGCATATAATGCTCACGAGCCTCGAGCTTTTCGCCCAGCACGAAGTGCCGCAGAAAGAGAGACATATAATTGAAGGAGCCGATAGCTCCGGCGATAGCAGTTCCGCCGATTCGAGGATTGAGCTCAATAAAATAAGGAGCACCCTCCGAGACAATAAACTGCGTACAGGAAAATCCTGGAATCTTAAATGCCTCATATATTTTGTCCACGGCTGCAATTAGCTCTGCATTATTCTCAAGTTGGCAGGTGATAGAGACCCCCTCCCTAATGCTCATTCTTCGTCTCGGCAGCACGATCAAGGGATCTCCGTCCGCGTTGCAAAATACGTCGACGGTATATTCCGCGCCATGAATTCTCTCTTGCGCAAAGGCATTGTTGTGAAACCAATTTGGAATCATCTGATCTTTGTCTAAATCAAGAAAAAGTATCCCCTTGCTTCCCACTGAATGTTTTTTGCGAATGATAACATCTCGAGGTCCGTTAAAGAAATCGTTTACTAGAGGTGGCGTTCGTATTCCCAAATTAAGAATGGCTTCATTCGCTTGTGCTTTATCGAAAAAAATTTCGACAACGTCCCGCGAAGGCAGAACAACTTTAGAAGGAAGCACAAAATCAGAGCTGGTAAGATCCCAGATCTCTTTCCCCATGAAGGGAATAACGAGATCTATGGCGTGATTCGAGCAGACGCCTTCTAGCCATCCGATAGGGGTACCCTCCTCCACCAGAGGAGGGGATTGAATGAAACGATCCACCAGAAGCGTTCCTGCAGCTTCTCCAAAGCGAATTGGGTCGCAGCCAAAAATCTCAATGTCTAGCTCGCGAACGTTTCTGAGCATCTTGATTAGGCCGATACTCGCATATCGATTCACTTGCGGGATGAGAATCCTCACACTTAAGCCTCCCGATAATTGGCGATTATCAATAGGTGCCTTCTCGCCGCGTCGTCTTCCTTCGGCGATACTTGCCGTGCAACAACTCGGAGAAAGAGAGGTCTTATGGAAGTAACTCGCCCCGCTATCAACTCGTATCTTCACTACTGCAAAACAGGCAAACGGCTCAGTGCCCACACTTTGAGAGCCTACCGAATCGATCTCGAGCAACTGCTCGCTTGGATGGAGAAGTGCGATTCGAGCACTCTTGACCGAACATGTCTTCAAGGATATTTAGCGCATTTGAACTGCTGTTTTGCCGCAAGTTCAGTTAAGAGAAAAATCGCATCTGTCAGAGCATTTGCAGCCCATCGCTCAACAGAGCAAGACGACCAAAATCCATTCTCCTCAATGCGTATATCCATTCGTGAGCCGCAGAGACTACCCAGAACCATCACCTCAGCCGATCTGCTCAAATTATTCGCTGCCAGAAAAACAAACGAAGATGATACTCCTCTCCAGCGCTTGCTGTCTGTGCGCGATCAGGCAATACTGGAACTTCTCATCGCTACCGGCATGCGCGTATCTGAGCTCTGCCATCTCGACCTTGAGAGTTACAGCATGCGTGATAGCCTCGTGAGAATTCTAGGGAAGGGATCAAAGGAACGCCTTGCGCATCTGGAAAGCCCCGTGACCCGAGAGGCACTGCAAAGCTATCTGAAAATACGCGGCACTTTACTAAATCCGAGCGAGGCACGATCATCAGAGAGTCCCCTCTTCCTTAATCGTTTCGGCAATCGGATATCCGAGCAAAGCGTTCGTGCAATTGTCAGAAATCGCGCACATCGAGCGGGCGTCACAGCCCACATTACGCCTCATATGTTTAGACACACTTTCGCCACCATGCTCTTAGAGGACAATGTGAATCTTCGCTATATCCAAAGCTTTCTCGGACATTCGTCCGTCAAAACCACCGAACGCTATACCCATGTCGCACAGGTGCGACAAAGGGAAATCCTGCGCAACCACAATCCGCGGGAGATTATAGATAGAAACATGCGCAACGCTCTTCTTGGCTAGATGCGGCAAACAAGACGCAGGCGTATGTGCTCTCCGAGCAATTAGCATGCAGCGATCCGTCGGTTCGCCAAATGCCCATGCTCATAAGTCTATTCCGGAAAAGACGAAAGCGCGAACATGCACATGCCCGACCCGTTTGCCTCCTTGTCATATGCGATCGGATGGAATCTGAGCACAAATGATCCATGATCCCTATTTTGCAATATATTCTGATATGCGACACTAATTCTGATCTCGGGCATTTCAGTGTCTCGAAAGTCTCTTGAGTAATCCACGCTTCCATCCGTTACGGGCAAACCGACATAACAGTACCGCGCTATGAGGTCTAAATAAATGGACGGAAATGAAACATACCGCTCCTCGTCCTCTTGAATAAAACTAAGGCGATGAGTCTGCCTTACGGAGTAGTGCATAGCAGGAGCATCGTTATTGAGTACCAAAACATCGATGCTTTCATCCCGATAAACCTTCTCTCCACACTGTATTTCCGTATCCGACAACGCGCTAAGCGCCATGCCATTATCTTTGACACGCCAGTCGACAACGAGATCGAGCGCAGGACCCCTACCGATATTGACAAGCATTGCGCTTGGAATACTCAGCTCACCACCGGGACTCTTTTCCAAGTCAAGATCATCTGCATATTCGGCAAGATCGACAACGTCCCCTTCATCGTTCCAAGCCATTGCGACATAGCCGTCTTTGATCAGTATCTCTGGACGAGATGCAATTTCATTCCCCTCCCTCCCTACTGCGTCAGCTTGACAGCCCTGAAAAATAGTGATCACTAACGAGATTACTGAAATCGTAACCGCCAAACCCGAAAGCACATTCGAATGGATTCCGCTCAACTTGGCACCCAAGTGCTTTGGCCTAAAGCGCTCTAACATCTTTGCGACACCTCCACTTCTCCATTAAGCAAATCCGGAAAGTCCGAGAAGTTCTTTTCGGACAGAGGCAGATGGCAAGATCGTCGACAGATGCGACGATCTTCTGAACCACCCTTAGCGGCAGGAAGTTCCGGGAAATCGATGCCCGTAAACCCAGAGGGATCGATCGATCCTACGGCTGGCTTTCCACTCGTTTCCGAACAGATCATCTAATGATTCGCGATACGGAAGAATACGATCCTGAAAAACGGTCTTGAAACCTCTTGAGCCTTTTTCCGGCAAGCTCTCCCAGAGCGACACGCCCGGCGCATCATCTTCCGAGCAAACGCCTCGCTTAATGGCATTGAGGGCTGTTCCAGCGAATCTGTCGATTATAGGATAGTCACCGTTCGAGATAAAATATAGAAGGCTGAGCATCTGCGTAGTACCCATACCTGCAGGACAAACCTTTTCCATTTTCTCCAGAATACCTTGGCCTCCCGCCTTCTGCAATTCCCTCGCCCATGTTCTCACCTCTTGATATACGTATACAGCAAAGGACGGAATATCAAGGGCGCTCCCTTCCCTTAAAGAGGCGCTAGGGACTCTTCCTTTCTTCATCGCCGCTTCTTCTATGCCATTCCAATCTGAGCAATATACAAACGACCGTGAATCCTCACTACAACGATGCCTGATCTTCCCCGCTTTCCATGCCATTACTCGCACTACATCAACACAGGAAGAAAACCCCCTGGTAAGAACCTTCTCGATCTCCTCCTCCACATAGCGACTGCTCTGCCTGATGCCGCGAACGGTACGTGGCTGATTAAGAAAATAAGTGGATTCATAGGTAGTCACGAAAGACATCGCATCGAAATCCGCACGCCTCCCAGAAGCATCGATATATGACCCCATGGCTCCCCTTCAGCCGAATCCCATCCTTTATGACAGCATTAAAATATTATCGCAATTTTATCATGAGAACGATTCAAAAATGGTCACCTGTCATCCTCTGCGCTAAAATACCCATGCGTGAACCAAATTTCAATTTGAAAGCCCAGGAGAACAATCCGTGCGCAATATCGCCGTCGCCATAGCAACTTTTCTTTTGTCGGTCCTCTACGGGCTCTTCTCGCTGCTGCCCACACGGCAGCGCATCGTGTGCATCAGCCGGCAGAGTGATAGCGAGCCGGTTGACTTTCAGCTCATCCGCGGCTACTGCGAGCAGCGCACGCCCTCCTGGGAGGTTGTCGTGCTCGCCAAGCAGCTGCGCAACCTTCTCGCCTATCTGCCCGAAATGGTGCGTCAGACCTACTATATCGCCACGAGCCAAGCCGTGGTGCTCGATTCCTATTGCATCGTCGTGGGGCTTCTGCACGATCGCATCCGCGTACCCGTCATTCAAATGTGGCACTCGCTCGGCAATATGAAGCGGTTCGGCTACACGGCCTTCGGCACCGAGGAGGGGCATTCCGAGGCAACGGCGCATCTCATGCACATGCACGAGGGCTACGACGCCATCGCCATCTCGTCCCTCTGCTTCGCCGAGCCCTTCGCCGCGGCCTTCAACGCCGACCCCTCGGTTCTCTTCGAGGCGCCCCTCCCCCATGTCGATCTCCTGCTCAGCGCCAACCACCGCGCCCAGCAGCGCGAGGCGATCCTCGCCGCCCACCCGCAACTGCGCGGCCGCGAGACCATCGTCTACTGCCCCACCTTCCGCAAGCAACCGGCCGCCAACGAGGACGCTGCCACCCGAGCCCTCCTGGATGCCGTCGATTTCTCCCGCTACAACTTCATCTACAAGCCCCATCCCGTCAGTCGGCAGATCATCGACGATCCTCGCGTCGTCACCATCCCCGGAGATGCCTTCGACGCTCTCTTTGCGGCCGACTACATCATCAGCGACTACTCCACGGTCATCTATGAAGCGGGACTGCTCGATCTCCCCATTTACCTGTACGCCTACGATTGGAATAGCTACCGCGAGAAGCGCGGGCTCACCATCGATTTTGAACACGACGTGCCCGCCCTCTTCACCGACGACCCCCACGCCATCATGGACGCCATCGAAGCTGGCTCCTTCGACCATGCGGCCTATGCCGCCTTCACTGCCGCTAACGTTACCCTGCCCGCTACGGGCTCGTGTACGGAACGTATCTGCGAGAGCATTATCAGCGCGAAGAAGAGTCCTCGCAGATAAACCCAACATAACCTGCAAAGTGGCACGCTGGCCGAACTGACGAATCATGGGAGAGCGAAAGCGCAGCCACGCGCCTTCTCGAAACGAGAACCAGATGCGGTGCCGCCGCACCCCTCTGACAAGGCCGCCAAGCAAGAGACCTACTCGTGTCCCTCGTAGTAGGCGATGGCATCCTGAATACTGCCGTCGAACTTCATGGTTCCCGCATCGAGTACGATGCCGCGGGTGCAGAACTCCTGCGCCGCCCCCGATGAATGGGTGACGAAGAGCACCGTCACGTTCTCATCTTCCATGATCTCGCGCACCCGGGCGAAGCACTTCTGCTGGAAACGCTTGTCACCCACGGAAAGGGCCTCGTCCACAACAAGGATCTCCGGATCGCTCGACACGGCGAAGGCGAAGCCCAGGCGCGACTTCATGCCCGACGAGTAGGTGCGCACCGGCTGATCGATGTACACGCCCAGCTCAGCGAATTCCACCACCTTCGGCTCCAAAGCCGCAATTTGGTCGCTATCGAGCCCCAGGGCATGGCCGCGCAGATGGATGTTCTCGCGCCCCGTGAGCGCCATGTCAAACCCGGCGGTCAACTCCAGAAGCGCGCTCACGCTGCCGTTCACCGTTACCGTTCCCGACGTGGGAAACGTCACGCCCGTGATCATCTTCAACGCCGTCGACTTCCCCGCCCCGTTATGGCCGAGGAACGCCACGGCCTCGCCCTTGCGAATCTTGAAGGACAGATCGTTGCTGGCATTCACCTTCGTGATGCCCTGACGTTTCTCAGGAGCCCAGAATACGCTGAGGAACCGCTGACGATCGTTCTCGAAGAGCTTGTAGGTCTTGGTAACGTGATCGAATTCGATAACCACTGGTGCCTGTTCGATATTGCTAGAGGACATCAGCCACCTCCTCGTGGGTGCGGCGGTAAATCACCAGCGTGACAATGAGCGTGAGCGCAAAGACAATGGCGAACCCGATGACCGCCTCGGGCTTGTCCCAAATCCACATCTTGTCGTAGACCGCGCATCGGTACATCGTCACAATGAAGGTGATCGGGTTGAACATGAGGATGAACTCGACAACGGGCAGGTGCAAGTTGTACACATTGAAGATAACGCCCGACAGCCAGAACAGCGGCGTGGAGAGCGTCTTCATGAGGTTCATGAAGTCCTTGCTGATGGCCGACAGCAAGCTCGTCACCAGCGAGAACATGTTGAAGAGCAGGAACATGAGCACGAGCGCCACAGGCAACTGCAGCAGATAAAGGTCGAGCGGCTGCCCGCAGAGGAAGTACACCACCAGCAATGCCAACACGAGGCCCAGCTGGATGACGAAAGTGGAGATACTGAAAATGGTGGGAATGCCCGAGAGGGGGAATTTGATCTTCGTCACCAAATAGGAGTAGCGCTTGAAGATGTTGATACCCGTGCCGAGAATTTCCTGAATATAGAACCAGGGAACCAAACCGCCCATGAGCCACAGGATATAGGGCACATTCGAGCCGGTCTGGTCGGCGCTGCGCAGACCCACTTCCAAGGCGAACCAGAACACCAAGATGTACACAGCCCGCTTCGCGAAGAACCAGAGCGGCCCGAGCACCGCGCCCGCCGACACCTTCTTCAGGTCGAACAGGCCCAGGCTCATAATCTGCTTGCGCCAATCCCACTGTTCCTTGAGTATCTTTGAGAGAGTGCTCACGATCCTCATTTCTCGCGACTTGCAACGCAAGGCTCTATTTTACCATTGCTTCGCCCCCGCGACCGCGACCCTCCACGATTCTCCAACGGTACCGAGAAACAGCATCGGCGCCCCATACCCTTGTTCAGCGAAAAAGCGCGGAAAATGCCCACGTCGGGCCAGGTGACTCCGATTAAAGCGTCCGTTCCCCTACCGCCCGTGCTTGCCGTACCAGCGGGGCTTGTCCTCCTGGCGGGTATGGCGGCCGTGGTAGTGGTGGCGCAGGACCTGGTCGAAGATGCCGATCTTCCAGAGGATGAAGAACGAACCTACGAGCATGATCATCATCATGGCCCACACCGCCACGCCGTGGGTGGTGGACATGACCCAGGCGCCGATGCCGAGCAGGGCCGTCCAGGCGTACACGATGACCACGGACTTGCGCACACCGTAGCCCTTGCGCAGGAGCATGTGGTGCAGGTGCTTGCGGTCGGCCTGCTGGATGGGCTTGTGGTGGTACACGCGCCGCACGATGGCCGCCGCGGTATCGGCGATGGGGATGGCCGCGATCACCACGGGTACCGCCAGCACGATGAGGGTCGGCGAGCGCATGACACCCATGAGCGAGATGACGCCGATCATGGCCCCCAGCATGAGCGAGCCGGAATCGCCCATGAAAATGCTCGCGGGAGCGAAGTTATAGCGCAGAAAGGCCAGCGTGGCCCCCAGAAGCACGATGGACAGCATGGCCGTCTCCTCGAGCCCCCGCCCGAAAGCAATGAGGAAGAGGAAGAAGGACGCGATGGCTGCAATGCCCGCCGCCAGGCCGTCCAGGCCGTCGATGAGGTTGATGACGTTCATGAAGCACACGAGGTAGAGCACCGTGAGCGGATAGGCGAACCAGCCGAACTGAATGAAGCCCGCCCCCAGGGGGTTGGCAATGCTCGACAGCAGAAGCCCCGAGGCCGCGATGATCGACGCACCGATCACCTGGCCCAGCAGCTTCATCTTAGGGGGCAGCGAGTACACGTCGTCCAGAGCGCCCACCAGCACCACCACCAGAAGACCGGCCATGACGCCGGCGTGGTTGATGGTGCCGTGGGTGGGGTGCACGTAGAAGCCGGCCCAGCCGAAGAGGAACTCGCCGGCCACCTCCACCAAAAGCGCCACGGCAATACCGCAGGCCATGGCGATACCGCCCATCCGCGGCACCGGGCGCTTGTTCACCCGGCGCGCATTCGGATAGTCAACGGCGTCCAGACGTAGTGCGAGCCTTCTTGCCAACGGGACGCAGATGTACGTCACGGCGAAGGCAATCAGGCCCAGCACCAGAAAATGTCGCAGTGTTACTCCCACGCAGGCCGAGAGGTTAGAACTCGAGGCCCTGCAGCCACGTTGTCAGCTCCTCGAGAGCCTCGTCGGAAACACCCATGCGCTGCTCGCGCTCCTGGAGGTACTTCTCACGCTCCACAAACATGGCCAGCTGCGCGTCGCTGTACTCGGACAGCTCCACATCGCGCACCTCGACCACGCGCTTGGCGAAGTCGGGCAGCTTGTCGTTCATGGCGGTGATCTTCACCACATCGCCCGTATGGGGCGCCTCGACGTAGTAGCCATCGCCCAGGTACATGGCCACATGGTGCACATCGCCGTTTTCAGCGAAGAACAGCAGGTCGCCCGGGAGCAACTCGGAGAAGGGCACTTCCACACCCACCTCGCACTGGTAGTAGGTGGTGCGGGGCAGCTCGATGTTGAACACCTCGCGGTAGCAGTACTGCACGAGGCCCGAGCAGTCGAAGCCGGCCGGCGTGGTGCCACCCCACAGGTAGGGCACCCCGAGGAAGGAGTTCGCCAGGGACGTGAGGTCGTTCAGGGTGCGGGCCTCGCGCACCGGCAGCGGGGCGCCGGCGGCGATGAGCTTGTCGAAGCCGTCGAAGCGCTCGGCGTCGATGGCGTTCTGATGCTGCTGCATGGCCGTATCGGCCGCAGGCACCGAGGGCTTCTCCAGGTACACGGGCACATGGTAGAGCTCCTCGGCCCGGGCCATCTGCTCTTCCCAGGTGGCCAGCGCCTGCTGGTACTCGCTCGTGGCATCCACGTAGGCCTCGTACTCGGCCACTAAGGCGTCATAGGCCTCCTTGTCGGCCACGGGATCCAGGTACAGATCCAGACCGGTCACCTCGTCCTTGGCCGGCAGCACGAAGGTCTCGGTGAGCTCGTAGGTGAGCGGCACGTCGAAGCGGGTGAGGTCGTAGGTCTCGATGAGGTCCTGCAGCTTCTCGGAGTAGAAGATGTCGGTGGCATAGCGGCCCACGAGGAAGTCGCAGGCATCCACGAAGGTGTCGGTATTCGACTTGCGGGCGCCGGCGTAGAAGTCCCCCATAGAGTTGGACAGCAGGTCGGCATAGTCGGACAGCGACTCATCCACGGTGTCGTACTGGCGGAAGTCGGCCATGATGGTGTAGGTGGCGCCGGAGCCGTCATCCTCGCGGGTGGCCAGCGACACCGAGCTGCCCTTGTACGTGCCCTTGATGCCAAAGAGATTGTTGTTGGGGGCCTGGGCCAGCTGGGAGTTGCCCGAGGCGGACTCCAGAATGGCTTGGGCGATCATCACCGAGGCGTACAGGTCGTTGTCGGCGGCGATGGTGCGGGCCGACTCGCCCACCAGCGAGATGAACTTCTCGGTGGTGAGGTCTTCGCTGTAGTGGCGCGCCACGTAGGAGGAGTTGTCCATGTGGGTGAAGCTGATGGACGGCACCTTCACCGCCACCTGCTTCAGCGGCGTTTGGGCCTGGCCCTTGTTCACGGCCGCGGTGTGGCTGGCATCGGTGGTGCCGCCGGCCCCGTCGGGCTTGGGCTTCTGCACGCCGGAATCCACCGGATTGCTCGGATCGACCACGGGGGGCTCGGGCGTCTCCGGCTGGGAGGGCTTGTTGCCGTCGTCTTCGCCCGGCTCCTGGCCCCCATCGGGCTTCTGGTCGGGGTCAGCGCCCTTGGAGATGGTGAACTGCACGGCCGCGCCGTTGTCCACCACGGTGCCGGCGGCCGGCGAGGTGGCGATGACGCGCCCGGCCTCCACCGTGTCGCTGAACTCGTAGACGGGCTTCTCGCTGGACAGGGTCAGGCAGGACGGGTCGAGGGCCGCCATGGCCTCTTCCAGCGTCATGTTCTTGAAATCGGGGACGGCCACCTTCTCGGTGCCCTTGGAGACGACGAGCTGCACCGTGTCCCCGGCGTTCACCGTGGTGCCCGCCGCGGGGTTGGTGGAGAGCACCGTGCCCTTGGGGGCCGCGCTGAACTCGTACTGGATATCGTCGGAGAGGTTCAGATGGGCCTCGGCGAGAATGCTCTTGGCCGCCTCGAGGGACTTGTCCACCAGGTTGGGCATCTCGAACTTCGTGGTGCCCTCTCCCTCGCCTTCGCCCTCGACGGGCTTGTTCTGGTCGACCGGGGGCAGCGTGCCCTCGGGAGTGCCCTCGGAGCCCTCCGGGGCAGCCTCGCCCGTGTCCTCGCCCTCGGTGGCGCCATCGCCGACGCCGTCGGACTCGGCACTCTCTTCCGGAGCCGGAGCCTCCTCAGGTGCGGCCTCGTTGCCGAGCGCCTCCTGAACGTCCTTAGCGTAGTCGGCCTCGCTGCTGTACTCGCCGTTGGCCTTGGCGTACTCCACGTCGGCGAGGGTCTTTCCCTCCTGGGTTTCGTCAGCCTCGCGAACGTGGCCGTCGTCGCCCTCGCCCTCGTCGGCGTGGGCGGTCTTATAATTAGCGGCCACGCCGCCCACCGGGGCAACGACGAGGGCAGCTGCCGTCAATAGCGAGACTGCGTTTTTCGATGAGGTCATCAATGCCTCCTCTTGTGTCATCATCTCTCACGGGCTTCGCAGACCCCACCTGTCCGGGTATGCGAATCCAAGGCAAGCGGGTGCCTTGAAGTAGGCATTATAGCGCGACTTCTTGCGCTGTCCAACCTGCGAAAACATCTCGTTGGGACGATGTTTCGCTGATGGCATCGATGAGCAATGGGGCAAAACGGTAGCAAAACCGTTACTGATCTGGCATTTTGCCTGGAACTTCCGGAATATGCCGCCCTGTTTCCCCCTTTTAAGCCGCCGATTATATTTTTCCGTGGATGACTTTTTTCACTGATGAGCGGGCTCAGGATTGGGAAACAGAGTCGCGAGCGAGAGCCGACCGGACTCGCCGACCTTCCTTTGGAGCCCTTAGGCCACGAGGCGCTTGGCGAAGGAGGGGGCGAAGTAGTCGAAGGTGGCCCGCATAATGCGGCCGCCGCCCGTGGA
>OFHO01001044.1_pt1 | contig 22150 bp, 20 predicted proteins | sample 1521531 | NCBI WGS metagenome assembly OFHO01 (sample SAMEA3504124, study PRJEB24116) | mouse gut metagenome | biome: mouse gut; feature: mouse-associated habitat; material: faeces | place: Denmark | collected 2011
GGGAGCTCATCATCGGCGACCGGCAGACGGGCAAAACCGCCGTGGCCGTGGACACCATTCTCAACCAAAAGGGCAAGAATGTGGTGTGCATTTACGTGGCCATCGGGCAGAAGACCAGCTCGGTGGCCCAGCTGGTGGAAAACCTGAAGCGCCGGGGGGCTATGGACTACACCTGCGTGGTCAGCGCCTCCGCCAGCGCCTCCGCCGCCCTGCAGTACATCGCCCCCTACGCCGGCTGCGCCTTGGGCGAATACTTCATGCACCAGGGGCGGGACGTGCTGATTGTATACGACGACCTCAGCAAGCACGCGGTGGCCTACCGGGCTCTTTCCCTGCTGCTGGAGCGCTCCCCCGGCCGCGAGGCCTACCCCGGCGACGTGTTTTACCTCCACTCCCGGCTGCTGGAGCGCTCCGCCCACCTCAGCGACGAGCTGGGCGGCGGCAGCATGACCGCCCTGCCCATTGTGGAGACCCAGGCGGGGGACGTGTCCGCCTACATCCCCACCAACATCATCTCCATCACCGACGGCCAGATTTTCCTGGAGAGCGACCTGTTCTTCTCCGGCCAGCGCCCCGCCGTCAACGTGGGCCTGTCCGTCTCCCGCGTGGGGGGCGACGCCCAGACCAAGGCCATGAAATCCGCCGCCGGCGCCATCCGGCTGGAGCTGGCCCAGTACCGGGAGATGGAGGTATTCACCCAGTTCTCCAGCGACCTTGACGACGCCACCAAGCGCCAGCTCACCTATGGCCAGGGACTGATGCGTCTGCTGCGCCAGCCCCAGTACGCCCCCCTCTCCCAGCACCAGCAGGTAATCCTGCTGGTGTCCGCCCTGAGCCACGTGATGCAGGACGTTCCCCCAGAGCGCATTGAGGCCTTCCGCGCCGGGCTGCTGGCCCACGCGGAGCAGGAGGCCCCGGAGCTGTGCCACCGCATCGACCTGACGGGTCTGCTCTCCCCGGAGGACCGGGAGGAGATCACGGACCTGGCCCGCCAGTTCCTGGCCCATTTCCAGGAGAACGGAAAGCGGGGCGGCTGATATGGCGGGGACCAAGGAGATCAAAACCCATATCGAGAGCGTGCAGGAGACCAAAAAAATCACCAGCGCCATGTACCTCATCGCCTCCACCAAGCTGCAGCGGGCCCGGCAGGAGCTGGACAACACCAGGCCCTACTTCGAGGCCCTGCGGGGGGAGATCAAGCGCATCTTCCGCACGGTGGAAAACGTGGACAGCCGTTACTTCTACCCCGCCAAGGGGGAGCCCCCCTTAGAGGGCGCCTATGGCTGCCTGGTCATCACCGCCGACAAGGGGCTGGCCGGCGCCTATAACCAAAACGCCATCAAGGAGGCGCAGAAGCTGCTGGAGCAGCACCCGGACACCAAGCTCTTTGTGGTGGGAGAATACGGCCGGCGGTTTTTCGCCTCCCGGGGCATCCCCATTGAACACAGCTTTCTCTACACCGCCCAGAACCCCACCATGGCCAGGGCGCGGGAGATCAGCGCCCTGCTGCTGGACCGGTTTGACCGGGGCGAGCTGAAGAAAATCTTTGTGGTGTATACCGATATGGAGAGCGCCCTGTCCTTTCAGGCCCGCTCCACCCGCCTCCTGCCCTTCCACCGCACCTATTTTGCCGACACCGCCATGACCGAGCAGCCGGTGACGGAACCCTTTGAGTTCCTTCCCGACGTGCCCTCCGTGCTGGACAATATGATGCCCAGCTATGTGTCCGGCTTTATCTACAGCGCCCTCATCGACAGCTTCTGCTGCGAGCAGAACGCCCGCATGACCGCCATGGACAGCGCCAACCGCAACGCGGAGGGCCTGCTGGGGGAGCTGTCCCTGCAATACAACCGGGTCCGCCAGGCGGCCATCACCCAGAGCATCACCGAGGTGTCCGCCGGAGCCAGGGCCCAACGTCAAAAGAGTAAGAGGTGAGCCATTTGGAACGAGGAATTATTGCGCAGATATCCGGCCCTGTGGTGGACGTGGAAATCCTCACCGGGGCGCTGCCCCGGCTTCGTGAGGAGCTCACCGTGGAGAAAAGCGGCCAGGTCCGGGTGATGGAGGTGGCCCAGCACATCGGGAACAATATGGTGCGTTGCATCATGCTCTCCCCCAGCGAGGGGCTGGCCCGCGGGCTGGCGGTGGACGTACCCGGCCGCACCATCGAGGTGCCGGTGGGCCCGGCCACTTTAGGGCGTATGTTCAACGTGCTGGGCCAGCCCATTGACGGCGGCGGCCCGGTGCCCGAGGGCACCCCGGTGCGCACCATCTACCGCAAGCCCCCCTCCTTCGAGGAGCAGAGCCCCGCGGTGGAGATTTTGGAGACGGGCATCAAGGTGATCGACCTGCTGGAGCCCTATCCCCGTGGCGGCAAAATCGGCCTGTTCGGCGGGGCCGGCGTGGGCAAAACCGTGCTCATTCAGGAGCTGATTCACAACGTGGCCATGGAGCACGGCGGCTACTCCATTTTCACCGGCGTGGGCGAGCGCTCCCGGGAGGGCAACGACCTTTGGCGGGAGATGCGGGAGAGCGGCGTGTCCGGCAAGACCGCCCTGGTCTTCGGCCAGATGAACGAGTCCCCCGGCGTGCGTCTGCGGGTGGCCCTGTCGGGGCTGACCATGGCCGAGCACTTCCGGGACGTGGAGCACAAAGACGTGCTGCTGTTCATCGACAACATCTTCCGCTTCGTCCAGGCGGGCAGCGAGGTGTCCACCCTGCTGGGCCGTATGCCCTCCGCCGTGGGCTACCAGCCCACCCTGGCCAACGAGATGGGCGAGCTGCAAGAGCGCATCGCCTCCACCAAAAAGGGCTCCGTCACCTCGGTGCAGGCGGTGTACGTTCCCGCCGATGACCTCACCGACCCGGCCACCGCCACCACCTTCGCCCATCTGGACGCCACCACCGTGCTCAGCCGGAAAATCTCCGAGCAGGGCATCTACCCGGCGGTGGACCCGCTGGCCTCCTCCTCCCGGATTTTGGAGGCGGACATTGTGGGCGAGGAGCACTACCGGGTGGCCCGGCGGGTGCAGGAGCTTTTGGAAAAGTACAATGAGCTCCAGGACATCATCGCCATTCTGGGCATGGACGAGCTGAGCGACGAGGACCGGCGCACCGTGGCCCGGGCCCGGCGCATCCAGCGCTTCTTGGCCCAGCCCACCCATGTGGCGGAAAAGTTCACCGGCATCCCCGGCGTGTACGTGCCCCTGAAGGACACGCTGGAGAGCTTCGCCGCCATTGTGGACGGCCAGCTGGACCAGTACCCCGAGGCCGCCTTCTACAACGTGGGCACCTGGCGGGACGTGGTGGAGAAGGCCCGGAAAATGGAGGCGGGAGAGGTGTAATGGACATCTTTCAGGTGCATATTCTGGCCGCAGACCGCACATTTTACGAGGGCCCCTGCGTCAGCCTCACCGTCCCCACCAGCGACGGAGAGCTGGGCATCCTGGCCCATCACAGCGCCATGATCGCCGCCGTCCAGCCGGGGACGCTGCGCTACCAGCCGCCGGAGCAGGAGGCGCGCAACGCGGCCATCTCCCTGGGCATGGTCAAGGTGGAAAAAAACGAGGTGCTGGTGCTGGCCGACTCTGTGGAGCGCCCGGAGGAGATCGACGAGGCCCGCGCCCGCCGGGAGGCCGACCAGGCCCGGGAGGCTCTGCTGCAAAAGCGCAGCCGTCAGGAGCATCAGGTGGCTCAGGCCACCCTGGCCCGGGCGCTGAACCGTCTGCGGGTCAAAGCCTTGGAAACCCGGTAAATCATATTGAATAAGGAGGAACTGTCCATGACACAGCCTGTCACCTTTGCCGTCTGCGGCTGCGGCGCACGGGGGCTGGAGGCCTACGCCGCCTATCAGGACGGCCACCCGGAGGAGATGCAGGTGGTCGCCGGGGCGGATGTCCGCCTTGAGCGGCTGGCCATGCTGCGCCAGCGCTGCGGCGTGCCCCAGGAGCGCTGCTTCGCCAGCGACGAACAGCTGCTGGCCCAGCCCAAGCTGGCCGACGTGATGATCGTGGCCACCCAGGACCGGCAGCACGTCTCCGCCGCTCTGGCGGCGCTGGACAAGGGTTACCACGTGCTGCTGGAAAAGCCCATCTCCCCCGATTTGGAGCAGTGCCGCGCCCTTCTGGAAAAGGCCCACGAGACCGGGCGGCTGGTGGTGGTGTGCCACGTGCTGCGCTACACCCCCTTCTATCAGGCCGTGAAGGCCTGCCTGGACCGGGGGGACGTGGGCAGAATTGAGACCATCGACGCGGTGGAAAACGTGGCCTATTGGCATCAGGCCCACAGCTTCGTGCGGGGCAACTGGCGGCGCTCGGACGAGACCAGCCCCATGATCCTACAAAAGAGCTGCCACGACATGGACCTTCTGCGCTGGCTGGCGGACCGGCCCTGCCTGCGGGTGCAGAGCTTCGGCTCCCTGGACTACTTCACGGCGGAAAACGCCCCGGAGGGGGCGGCTGCCCGCTGCCTGGACGGGTGCCGCTGCAAGGACGAGTGCCCCTACGACGCGGAGAAAATCTACATCACCAGCCCGGACACCGGCGTGCACGGCCGGGGGAAGGAGTGGCCCTGCGGCGTGCTGACCCCCGACCCCACCGAGGAGACCCTGCGGGAAGTGCTGCGCACTGGGCCCTATGGCCGGTGCGTGTTCCACTGCGACAACAACGTGGTGGACCATCAGACGGTGAACCTGGAATTTGCCGGCAATCTCCACGCCACCTTTACCATGACCGCCTTCACCCGCTCCTGCCACCGCACCATCCGAATCACCGGCACCCGGGGCGAGTTGGAGGGAGATATGGGCGAGAACAAGCTCTATCTGCGCCCCTTCGGCGGGGAGGAGCGCGTCATCGACCTGAACGCCCAGAAGGATGAGATATCCGGCCACGGCGGCGGCGACTTCGGCCTGATGAAGCACTTCTGCGCTCTGGTCTCTGGGCGGGAGTCCCAGGTGTCCACCGGCATCGACGCCTCGGTGGAGAGCCATGTCATGGCCCTGGCCGCCGAGGCCTCCCGGCTGGACGGGGGCAGGACCATCACCCTGACCGATTTTTGAGAAAGCACAGCCCACATGGCGCCCGGCGGTTGACACGCGCCGGGCGCTGTGCTATACTATGCCCAGCAACACTGAAAAGGGTGAAAGAATGCGCAAGTAAGTCAAACTTCAAGCTGTGAACCATTGTTGGGGCCCATATCCCTATGGGCCTGAGCTTTCATGGCGCGAAGGGCGGCTTGCTGACCGGGAGCGGAATTTGTCCGCCCCTGCCTTTTCGTCATGTAATCCGTCTTCCGCTGTGGAAGACGGATTTTTGCGAAATAAGGAGTGAGCGCATATGCTGCAAGTGAAACACCTCACCATCACCCATAAGAAGGACCTGACGGTCCTGGTGGACGGGCTGACCTTTACCCTCTCCCCCGGCGACCGGGCCGCCCTCATCGGCGAGGAGGGCAACGGAAAATCCACCGTCCTCAAGCTGCTCTGGGACCCCGCGTCCGTCTCCGCCTACGCGGAATGGACCGGCGAGATTGTGAATCAGGGGCTGCGCAAGAGCTATCTGGCCCAGGAGCTGTCCCCGGACGAGCTGGCCCTGCCGGTGTGGGAGTTCTGCCAGGCCGCCCCTGCCTTTGAAAATGCCGACCCCAAGGCCCTGGACCGGGCTGCCCGGCAGGTTGGGCTGGACGGGGCGCTGTTCTGGGACGACCGCCCCATGTCCACCCTGTCCGGCGGGGAGCGGGTGAAGCTGCGCCTGGCCCTGCTGCTGCTGGACCAGCCGGACGTGCTGCTGCTGGACGAACCCTCCAACGACCTGGACCTCCCCACACTGGAGTGGCTGGAGACCTTTCTGCTCAGCTGCAAGGTCCCGGTGCTGTATATCTCCCACGACGAGCCCCTGCTGGAGCGCACCGCCAACGTGATCCTCCACCTGGAGCGGCTGCGCCGACGCACCGCCCCCCGGTGCACCGTGGCCCGAACGGGGTACGCCCAGTATGTGGAACAGCGCTCGGCGGGCTTTGCCCACCAGGAGCAGGTGGCCCGGAAGGAGCGCTCGGAGTATGACGCCAAGCTGGAGAAGTTCCGGCAGATTCGGAACAAAGTGGACCACCAGCAGGCCACCATCACCCGGCAGGACCCCCACGGCGGGCAGCTGCTGAAAAAGAAAATGCACGCCGTCCAGTCCATGGGCCGCCGGTTTGAGCGGGAAAAGGAGAACATGACCGCCCTGCCCCAGTGGGAGGAGGCCATCCTCACCGCCTTTGACCCGGACAAATCCGCCCTCCCCGCGGGCAAGACGGTGCTGCGGCTGGACCTGCCCCAGCTCACCGCCGGGGAGCGGGTGCTGGCCCGGAACGTGCGCCTGTGGGTAGACGGACCGGCCCGCATCGGCATCGTGGGGGCCAACGGCGCGGGTAAGTCCACCCTGTTAAAGCTTGTGGCCGACGAGCTGCTCCCCCGGACAGACCTTCGGGCGGCCTATATGCCCCAAAACTACAATGAGCTGCTGCTGGGGGACCAAACCCCGGTGGAGCTGCTGGCCCCGTCGGGTCATAAGGACGACATCACCCGGGCCCGCACCCTGCTGGGCAGCATGAAGTACAAGGCCGAGGAGATGGAGCACCCGGCGGCCGCCCTGTCGGGGGGCCAGCGGGCCAAGCTGCTGTTTCTGGCCATGGTGCTGGGGGGCGCCAACGTGCTGGTGCTGGATGAGCCCACCCGCAACTTCTCCCCCCTGTCCGCCCCGGTGATCCGGTCGGTGCTGGCCCAATTCCCCGGCGCAATCATCAGCGTGTCCCATGACCGGCTGTATCTCGAACAGGCGTGCTCGCAAATTTTTGAGCTGACCCGGCACGGTTTGACCAAACTCCCGTAACTTCTACTTTATCACCAAATATTTTTATATTATCACGCAATCTATTGTCTATTTTTGCGTTAACCTCCCCTAAAATCCACCTTGCAATCTGCCGGGCGCTGTGATAAAATATCAAACAAGAAGTTAATAAATTGCGCCAATTATCGAACAAAAGTTTTTATTCCGCACATCATCCAAATGGAGGGACGTATTATGAAGCTGAAAAAAACGCTGGCACTTCTTCTGGCCTTGGCGACGCTGGCCGGCTGTTCCGCCCAGGGTCCCCAGAGCCCGTCGGATTCTCCCGACATGGACAATGCCTTCATTGAGCAAACCCCCGTCATCGAGATCGTGGACATCGAGGACGAGGCCGTGGCCCTGTCCGACGCCCCCGCCCCCGCCGCCTCCATCGTGCTCAAGCCGGTGGCCTCCGGCACCCAGACCCAGTCCAGCGGCCAGGCCACCATCGACTACTCCAACGCCAAGGACGGCTATGTGATGGTCAAGGCCTCCTCCGGCAAAAAGCTGATGGTCCGGGTGTTCGGCCCGTCCTACGCGGTGAACGAGACCAAGTACACCTACACCCTGCCCTCCGGCGAGTGGACCACCTTCCCCCTGTCCGACGGAAACGGCGACTATAAGGTCACGGTGTATGAGAACGTGTCCGGCACCAGCTACTCCACGATGCTCTCCGCCTCCTTCTCCGTCACCCTCACCGACGAGTTCGCCCCCTTCCTGCGCCCCAACCAGTACGTGAACTATGAAAACGCCACCAACTCCATCGAGAAGGCCGCCGAGCTCACCCAGGGCATCACCGACCCCCTGGAGATGGTGGGCGCGGTGTACGATTACGTGGTGAACAACGTGACCTATGACAAGCAGAAGGCCAAAACCGTGCAGTCCGGCTACCTGCCCGTGTTGGACGATACCCTGGCCACCGGCAAGGGCATCTGCTTTGACTATGCCGCCCTGATGGTGGGGATGCTGCGCAGCCAGGGCGTGCCCTGCAAGCTGGTGGTGGGCTACGCCGGCAAGGCGTACCACGCCTGGGTGAGCGTATGGACCGAGGAGTCCGGCTGGGTGGACGGCGCCATCTTCTTTGACGGCTCCACCTGGCAGCGGATGGACCCCACCTTCATCTCCTCCGGCAAAAACAGCGCCTCCATCCAGAAGTACGTGGGCAACGGCAGCAATTACAACGCCATGTATCTGTACTGAGCCATGAAGAAAACAATTACCAATACGGAATTATCCGGCCTGACCATGGAGCTGTACCTGCTGCTCCACGCGGGCGTCGGCGTGGGTGACGCGCTGGCCCTGCTGGAGCAGGAGGAGACCTACAAGGACCTGCTGGCCGGTATGTCTCAGCAGGGGGACAGCGGCGCACCGCTGTCCGCCTGTCTGCGGGAGAGCGGACGCTTCCCCGCCTACTTATGCGGTCTGATCGAGGTGGGCGAGGGCACCGGACGCACCGAGGAGGCCCTGTCCGCCCTGTCCAGATACTATGAGCAGCGCGCCCGGCTGGACCGGCAGGTGCGCAGCGCCCTGCTCTACCCGGCGGTGATGCTGGTGCTCATGCTGCTGGTCATCGGCGTGCTGCTGGTGAAGGTCCTCCCCATTTTCAACGATGTGTACATCTCCCTGGGCAGCCGGCTCACCGGCGTGGCCGGAGGGCTGCTGGCCTTAGGGCGCTGGCTGGACTCCGCCATGCCCGTGCTGTGGGCGCTGCTGGCGGCGGTGGTGGCGCTGTGCGCCGCCTTCGCCTTGGCGGACGGCTTCCGGGACAAGCTGCTGGGCGTTTGGCGCCGCCGCCAGGGGGACCGGGGCGTCTCCCGGCGAATCAACAACGCCCGGCTGACCCAGGCCCTGTCCATGGGCATGGCCAGCGGCCTGCCCTTGGAAAAGGCGCTGGAGCTGTCCGCCTCCCTGCTGTCCGATAACCCCGCCGCCCAGGCCCGGTGCCGGAGCTGCTGCGAGCAGCTGGACCAGGGCGTCTCACTGGCCCAGGCCATGCGCGCCAGCGCCCTGCTGCCCGCCAGCGCCTGCCGCCTGCTGGAGCTGGGCCAGCGCAGTGGCTCGGCGGACATGGCCATGGAGAAAATCGCCCGGGACCTGGCCGACGAGAGCGACGCCGCCATCGAGGAGCTGGTCAGCCGGGTGGAGCCCGCCCTGGTGCTGGTGTGCTCGGTGCTGGTTGGTCTGATTCTGCTGTCCGTCATGCTGCCGCTCATGCACATCATGAGCGCCATCGGGTGAGCCTATGAAGGGTGTTTTTCGATTTCTGCGGGGGCTGCTGCTCCCGCTGGGCGCGGCGGCGGTGCTGGTGTTTTTCGCCACGGCGGTGGACAGCCTCAACGACGGGCAGAGCGCCGAGCGCCTCGCCCAGCTGGAGCAGGCGGTGCGGCGCAGCTGCGCGGCCTGCTACGCCGCGGAGGGGGTCTATCCCCCCGATCTCGCCTATCTCCAGGAGCGCTACGGCCTTCAGATCGACGAGGAGCGCTATCTGGTCCACTACAGCGCCACAGCGCAGAACCTGATGCCGGACATCACCGTGCTGCCCCTTGAGTAGCGCGGACCAAGCGAGAGATGAAGCATGAAAAAACGAAGTGATCATCTGGAGGGCCTGATGGCTCTGCTGCTGTTCGGGGTGTTCGCGGTGTGCCTGCTGGCAGTGCTGCTCACCGGCGCCAACAGCTACCAGTCCCTGACCCAGCGGGACCGCACCGCCTCCGACAGCCGCACCTGCGCCCAATATCTGGCCACCCGCGTGCGTCAGGCCGACCAGTACCAGGCCATCGGCGTGGAGCCCTTTGGCGGCGGCGACGCCCTCTCCTTCCGCCAGGACATCGACGGCCGGGAATACCTCACCCGAGTCTACGTCTGGGACGGCTGGCTGATGGAGCTGTTTTCCGCCGCCGATACCGCCCTGTCCCCCCAGGACGGGGAGCGCATCATGGCCGCCCAGGCGCTCACCGCCGAGCAGAGGGACGGCCTGCTGTACCTTTCCATCACCCCCGCCCAGGGGGAGCGGACAGAGTTGCTGCTCTCCCCCCGCTGCGGAGAGGGGGACCTGCCATGAAAAGCAAGGCCCCCCTGCTGCTCATGGAGCAGATGGTGATGCTGGTGGTGTTCGCCCTGGCCGCGGCGCTGTGCGTGCAGGCCTTTGTGCGCTCGGACGGCTCCTCCGCCCGCAATGAGGCCAGGGACCGCGCCGTGGTGCTGTGTCAGAACGCGGCGGAGGTGGTCCGCCACAGCGGCGGCAATTTCAATGAGGCGGCGGAAGCGCTGGGCCTGGAGTTCGGCCAGGGCAGCACCATGTTCCGCTATTACGACGAGAACTGGGAGCCGCTCCCCTTCAGCGAAGGACCTATCCCCGGCGGCGGCGAGGGCTACCACCCTGCCCAGGAGGGTGCCTATCGCCTGACCATTCAAGCCGTACTGGACGTGCCGCCCGGTCTGGGCAAGGCGTCCGTCTGCGTGTCCGAGGCGGAGGGAGAGGCGTTGTTTGAGCTGGAGGTAGCCTGGCAGGAGGAGGTGTCCCCCCGTGGATAACCGCAAGCAGTCCCAGGTGTCCCCGCCCCCGGTGGGGGGCGCGTCCCTGCTGGTGGTGTTCGCCGTGCTGTGCCTGACGGTGTTCGCCCTTTTGAGCCTGTCCACCGTGCGGGCCAGCGAGCGGCTCAGTCAGGCCTCCGCCCAGGCGGTGGCCGACTACTACGCCGCCGACTGCCAGGCCCAGGCCATCCTGGCCTGGCTGCGCACCGGCGGGGAGAAGCCTCAGGACATCCCCGAGGACTTTTCCATGTCCACCGCCATCAGCGATTTCCCGGACCACAGCGAGACCACCCACTGCTATGCCTGCCCCATTTCGGACACCCAGGAGCTCCAGGTGGAGGTCCGCTTCCACAGCGGCGGGAGCTATACCATCCTGCGCTGGCAGGCCGGCCCCATCGGGGAGTGGGCGGCCAGCGACACCGTGGAAATCTGGGACGGGGACGGCACTACATTTTAAGGAGGAGCCCGATATGGCGGAATTGCTGGATTATCTATCCCGCGTGGTGCAGGACGGCGCGTCCGACCTGTTCATCATCGCGGGCAGCCCTGTGTGCGAGAAGCTGGAGAGCCGGCTGTGCCACATCAGCCCGGAGCGGGTCATGCCCGATGACTGCGAGCGCCTCATCACCGACCTATACGAGAAGGCCGGGCGCAAAATGGACGCGTTTTTGCAGCGGGGGGACGACGACTTCTCCTTCTCCCTGCCCGGCCTGGCCCGGTTCCGGGCCAACACCTACCGTCAGCGCGGCTCCATGGCGGCGGTGATCCGGGTGGTGGCCTTCGGCATCCCCGACTGGAAGGATCTGGGCATCCCCGAGGAGGTCGTCAAGCTCTCCCGGGTAAAGCACGGCATGATTCTCGTCACCGGCACCGCGGGCAGCGGCAAGTCCACCACCCAGGCCTGCATCATCGACCAAATCAATCAGACCCGGGAGTGCCACATCATCACCATGGAGAACCCCATTGAGTACCTCCACCGCAACCACAGCAGCATCGTCAGCCAGCGGGAGATCGCCATCGACACCGAGGACTACCTCTCCGCCCTGCGCGCCTGTCTGCGGCAGGCCCCCGATGTGATTCTCCTGGGCGAGATGCGGGACCACGAGACCATCCGCACCGCCATGACGGCGGCGGAGACCGGCCACCTGCTCATCGCCACCCTGCACACCCAGGGCGCGGTGAACACCATCGACCGCATTGTGGACTCCTTCCCCAGCGACCAGCAGGCCCAGGTGCGCATCCAGCTGAGCATGGTGCTGCACACCGTGGTGTCCCAGCAGCTGCTGCCCGGCGCGTCCGGCAGCCTGGTGCCCGCCTTCGAAGTCATGCACGTGAACAGCGGTATCCGCAGCCTGATCCGGGACAGCAAGAGCCATCAGATCGACAACGCCATCGCCGCCGGCGGCGGGGAGGGCATGATCACCATGGACCAGTCCATCTTCGCGCTCTATCAGGCGGGAAAAATCAGTAAGGACACCGCCCTGTCCTTCTCCGCCCACCCCGAGCAGCTTCAGCGCCGGCTGGGCTGACCCTGAAAGTATAAGCGCCCGGACCGATTTTCGGTCCGGGCGCTTTTTTCTCCGTCAGGGCTCCTCCGCCCGCCTCACCTCCAGGTAGTAGTGCTCCACAGCGGGGTCCAGCTCCACGATGTCCGCCCCGCTCTCCCAGTCAAAGCCGTAGTTCTGGCGCACCACGCGCACGTACTGGGTGTTCACCGCCTGCGCCGTCTGCCGGGTGAAGCTCAGGCCGCTGCCCAGCCGCGTCACCAGGTCGTAGCCGTACACGTCCCTGGTCTCCGCCTCCCCGCCGCCGCAGAAGTGGTCGTAGCTGGCCCGCTTCACAAGCTCCGCCGCCACCGTCGCGCTGCCCCCGGCGGGGATGGTGACACTGGCCTCCAGGTAAAACACCCGGTCCGCCACTTCAAAGTCCATCTCCATCAGCCAGCCGGTGTCATACCGGGCCACAGGTTCGTCGGAAATCAGGCCGTAGGCCGTCAGGTCCTTTTTCATCAGCAGGAAGTAGAGCTCAAAACCGGGCCGCTCCCCCTCCCATCTCCACCCCTCGTACATCAGCTCCGCCGCCGCGCGCAGGGCGCTGTCCAGGTCGGCGGCGTACCGCTTCACCGTCACCCCGGCCTCCACGGTCTGGGTGGTGTCCGCCCCGCCGGTGGCGTAGCCCTGGGTGGTGAGGTTGGCAATGTCCTCCCCCAGCACAATCAGGTAGAAGGGGTCGCCGTTCTCCGGGTCAAAGCTGCGGGGGATGGAAAAGCTCTGCATCATGTGCCCCGAATCCGGGTCGATGCTGGCCCCGTGAAAGCCGTAGGACAGCACCGTGGTCTTCCCGTAGTCCAAATCGAACTCCGCCCGGATGGTGGGGTTGGGGATATCCGCCTGGGAGTCTGCCTCCGGCCCCCAGTAATCGGTGAACTCGTACACCGTCACCGGCACGCCGGACAGGTCCTGCCGGTCCCCCACCGCGTCCTCCAGATAGCCCCCGTCCGCCAGCAGGTCCCGGTAGCCCTCCCAGCTGTGGAGAGTATCCAGGTTCAGCAACGGTCCGGCATCCTCCGCGCCGTACACCCCCTGGAAGCCGCCGGCGTACCCCCCGGCGTGCAGGGCGGTCTGCGCCCGCTCCCCATCCACGCGCAGCGCGGGGGTGTCCCGTTCCAGCTCGTACAGCGAGCTGACAAAGGGGTAGAGCAGGGTGACGGTCTTGTCCTCCCCCGTGGGGTTGGTCAGGGTGTAGGCGTCCGTCACCCGCAGGTCGGTGGACCTCCCCCACTCCTCCTCCCCCCAGAGGGAGAAGTCATAGGTCAGCGCCCGCTGGGCGGTCAGCTCCTCCCCTCCGCTGGGGGCGGCCAGGGGAAGCACCGGCCCGGCGTAGGCGGAGAACACGCTGCCCTCCCCGTGGCCCGGCCCGCCCTCCATGCCGCCGGGGGGCTGCATATTGTCGCCGACGGGGGCGTCTCCGGGGTCCCCGGGATTCCCCGGGCCGAAACCGCTGGGCTGCCCGGTCCCCCCGCGCACCGCCCAGGCCCCCAGGCCGATCACCACCGCCAGGGCCGCGGCGGCGGCGCCAAATTTCAGCCAGCTCACCCGCCCGCGCCGAGGCTTCACCTGGGCGGCCTCGTCCACCAGCCCGTCCCTTATCTCCGTAATGGCCTCAAACAGCGTCTCTCCTGTCATACCGTCATCCCCTCCTGTTCCAAGCTCCGTCTCAGGTCCTTTCGCAGCCGCTGGAGCCGCTTTGCCATCTGATTGGGCCCCACGCCCCACTCCTTTGCCAGCGCGCGCACCTCCTGGCCGTACCAGTACCGCCGGAGAAAGACCGCCCGGTCCTCCCGGTCCAGCCCCTCCAGCCACCTCTCAATGCAGCTGGTGAGCGCCCGGCCCTCCACCGCCTCCTCCACCCCCCTGGGGTCGGGCAGGCAGTCCTCCAGCTCGGACAGCATGGCGTCCAGCCCGGCGTACCGCTTTTGGGCGCGCTCCCGCCGCCAGCGGCTGAGGGAGAGGTTGCGCACAATCCGCCCCAAAAAAGCGGGCAGGCTGTCCGGCCGCTGGGGCGGGATGGCGTTCCAGGCCCGGTGCCATGCGTCGCTGACGCACTCCTCCGCGTCCTCCCAGCTGCCCAGAATGTTCTGGGCGATGGTCCGGCAGTACGCGCCGTATTTCCGCTGGGTCTCGGCGATGGCCGCCTCGTCCCGGCTCCAGTACAGCGCCACTATGGCGGCGTCCTCCATGTCCTCGCCTCCTTTCACCTATATAGACGCAGTTTAGAAGGGGATATGCCGGGGTTCGCAACTTTTTTGTCCCCCAAAAAATCAGGGGGAGCCCGCCGGGGCTCCCCCTGTTCCAAGTCAAATCATCGGGCCCGGACGGCTCACTCCCCCGCCCCGGCCACGGACACGTCCTTCAGCCGCACGGCGTAGGGCCCGTCGTACGCGGCGGTGAGGTAGCGCTCCTGGGAGAACACCAGGCTCCTCTGGGCCTCTAAAATGCTGCCGTTCACCGAGCCGCCGGTGACGGGCGTCACCGTTCCATCCGCCTCAATGAGATAGGCCAGGCGGATCTCGCCGCCGAAGTGGCCGCTCATATGGTCCATCTGGAAGTCGGAGAAGGCCACCGCCCACAGGCACGGGGCCTTTTTCAGCTCCTCAAAGGGTAACGTGCCGTTGCCGCAGGCTACCTTCTCATAGTACCCCGTGGGCTTCACCCCCAGGTAGCGGCAGAAACGGTTGGGGCCGTGCCAGGTCAGCAGCTTCCCCCCTTCCAGCAGGGACAGGTCGGCCATGGGAATGCCCTCCGCGCTGTAGGGTTCCGCGGCGGCCAGCTTGAGGTTCAGCCGCTCGCCGTCCGTCTCCCCCTGCACGTCCTCCCCCTGCTGCCACGTGGAGTATTTGGCGTACACCATGGAGGCCGCGGAGCGCTCCTTGTAATAGGACAGCACCTCCGCCACCTGGTCGCCGCTGAGCACCAGGTTATATTTGCCGCTCTTGAGCGTCTTCTGGGCCCGCGCCCGGTCCCGCACGAAGGTGAGGGCCTCCGCCACCTTGGCGGCCAGGGCCTGCTCATCCAGCCCATCGTACTCAAACTCGTGGAACATCTCCACGTCCTCCGGCTCCCTGCACTGCACCACAAACTCGCCCTTCACCTTGGCGTCGGTGTAGGCCACGTCCGTCCCCTCCGACGAGACAATACGGTCGGTGCTGCGCACGACGAACACCTCGGCGGAGTTGACGAGGGCGTCCGCCAGGGTGTCTGCGGCGAACAGGGCCCGGGCCATCTTCCCCGCGCTCTGGGCCAGGGGGGCCTCCGCCAGCTCCCCGGTCTTCTCCACCATGGGAGCCTTCACCGGGTCGGGCATCTCAAAATAGGGGTTGGCGGCGAATTGGGCGGCGTAATACGCCTTGCGCAGCTCGTCCTCGAGCTGCGTCTCGTCCATGGACGAGACAAGCTGCACCGAGGTGAAGCCCCGGCCGGGCTTGTCCCCCTCCCCGGCCTCCACATCCCGAAACACCGTGACCTCGTACTTGTGCACGTCCTTGGTGCGCCGGGTGTCCAGCTGCTGTTTCACAAAGAACAGCTCGGCGGTCTCCTCCACCCGCTCGTTGATGCGCCACCGGGAAATGCCGCAGCGCTCCAGGGCGCTCTTGATTCTCTCAATCATGGTTCCGCCTCCTCAGCCTAATCTGATGCGGGCCTTCATATACGGTCCCCCGTCGGACACCTTCACCCACTCCTTGTGCCCCTTGCCGCAGTAGCCGCTGCCGGACAGCACCGGCGTTTTGCTCATCATGGTGACGGACTTGAGCAGGTCGGGCACGTAGCCGGTGAGCACGATGGGGGAGTAAATCTTCCCCGTGAGCTTCCCGTTCTTGATCTCCTTGGCGGTTGTGACCATGCACTGGATGCCCCAGTTCTTGGGGTCCTCCATGCCGCTGGAGGGGCACTCCAGCAAGAACCCGTCCTCGATGGAGGCGATCAGCTCCTCCGGGGCGGCGTCTCCGCCCTGGAAGTAGGTGTTGGTCATCCGGGTATAAGCCTTGCGCTCATAGCTCTCCCGGCGGCCGTTGCCGGTGGGCTTCACCCCCAGCCGCGCGGCGGCCAGCGCGTCGCACATACCCGTCTTCAGCACGCCCTTGTCGATGATCACCGTGTCCCCGGTGAGGGTGCCCTCGTCGTCAAAGAACGCGGTGGCGCTCTCCGCCACGGCGGAGCCGTCGTGCATCGTCACCAGCGGGCTGGCCACGTACTCGCCGATAAAGCTCTTGGCCAGCGCCCGGTCCTTCACGAACATATCCATCTCCACCCCGTGGCCGAAGGCCTCGTGGACGATCATGCCGGTGGTGGACGGGTCGCACACGCACTCGTACTCCCCCGGCGGGATGGGCTGGCTGTCCAGCAGGGCCAGGGCGTCCCTGGCCGCCTGCTCCACCCCGGCGTCCATCTCGTCCAGCAGCTCCGCCCCGCCCAGCACGGAGAAGGGCCTGTAGGACATCTTGATCTCCTGCCCCCGGGAGGCCATCACCGCCACCATGGCGTTGGTCCACATCACGGTCTGGTCCAAGTCCCGGTGCTGGGAGAAGAACAGCTTGCGGTACGCCCGGTAGCTCACCGCCGCCTGGGCGTCCAGAATCCGCTCGTCCACCCCCAGGGCCTTCTTGCGCAGGGCGGTAATTTTTTCCACAATGGCCTCGTCCCCCAGCTCCCGGGGGTTCACCTTCCAGCCCGTCTCCTTTTTCAGCGCAGCGGGCTCGTCCGCGGGGACGGGGGTGGGCAGGGGCTCGAACCCCGCCAGCGCCTGGTTCTGCTCGGCCAGGCGCTTGGCCAGCGTCTCGCAGATGGCGGGGATATCCTCCTCAGAGAACTCGTTGAAGGAGTACTCGGCGCAGCCCGTCTCATCGAACACCCGCGCCACGAACCCGGTGCCGCCGCCCATGCCGCCGGCGGCGATGTTCACCCCCGCCCGGCTCACCGCCCACCGGCGGCTGTCGTCCGCCACCGCCAGCACGCTGGCATAGGCGTACCGCTCCCGCAGGGCGGCGACCAGCTTAATGAGGCCGGGCTTGGCCCGGTCAATGGTTGGAAACATTTACAGACCTCCTTTTGGCCGCCCTGAGTGGTGGGGCGCGGGCGGCTCAGCAGGACTACTATAGCACGAGATACCTCACCTGTCAAGGTATTGGAGGAATTTTTTGTCTGCGAACAGGCGCAAACAGCCCCGGCGCCGGGCTTTCGCCAAACGCCGGGGCCGCTGTTTTCCGGTTCGGGCCGCTCACAACCGCCGTCTGAGCCCCGGCTGTTGAAGGCCATGTTTCACGTGAAACATTCGTTTTCCTCTCACTAGCCGGTGCCGCTGCCCTCGCAGAACCAACCCTCGTCGGTAAGCTGCATATACCCCACCCGGCCCCAGGTCAGCGCCCCCTCCGGGGCGTCGTCCCCCTGGTAGTAATCGGTGTTCCCCGCCCAAAACGGGCCGTTAGTATCGCCGTTCTCCGGGACGAACACCAGGCTGTAGCCGAAGCTGAACCAGGTCTTGCCGTAGTCCTCCGCGGCGAAGCCGTCGCCGAGGTACTGGGCAAATTCCTCCATCTCCTCCGCGGTCAAATGGGCGTGGGCGTCCGCCGTGACCGTTCCAGGCCGCGCGTAGGTGCAGGCGTACCGGCTTCCGGGGGCGCATTTGGTCATGGCCCCCTCGTAGCCCTCAATCCACTCCCGCACCACCTCCTCGTGGCTCTGCCCCCGGTCAGGGACGGAGGTGGTGCGCAGCTGTTGCAGCTCCACGTTATCGAAGCAGTCCCGCAGGATCTGATAGGGGCCGGGGTTGAGCCTGGGCGTGCCCAGGGGGGCGTTGTTTGAGCTCCCGCCCCGGTCGTGGGCCATGTAATAGTCCAGCTGGTTGTCCTGGGTGCGTATGGCGATCATGTTGGACCTGCTGTACGCCCAGACGCAGTTCAGGCTGTCCGTTGCCTGGATGATGAGGGTATCCCCGTCCGCCGCGCCGTCGGGCAGCACGGTCAGCTTTTCCCAGGCAAAGCTCTTGGCAAAGTCCGTCAGCCAGTACGTTACGTAGTGGTCAAGGGGCGCGTCCACCTGATAGGTGTACGACGCTCCGCTCCGCCCCGCCTCCGCTGAGGCAATCAGCTCAAAGGACGTGCCCTGGGCGTTGGCGATGCCGTCCATCACCGCCTGAATGGCCAGCTCCTCCTCGGTGGGCAGCAGCCCCTCCAAAACCCCTTCGATATACCGGTAATCGTCGGTGAAGCAGTCTTCGGTAACGTTGGCCTCGCTGTGGCCGCACACCGTCAGGGCGTAGTGCATACAGGCCTGGATGGGGTCTGTGGCCCAATCCGCCCGCCCCGCGTCCGCCTCCTCCTGGAGGTACTGGGCGTACTGGGTCACGGTCATCCCCATCTCCCGGACCTCGCTGGGCCTGACGTGCTGGGGGGTGGGATCCACGTCGGCGTCGATGATCTGCTCCCGCTCGGGAATCCACACGCCGCCGGGGCCGTCCTCCGCCAACTGCACCAGGCTGAGAATCCACACGCTGCCCTCGGTGTCCCCGGTGATGTTTTTGTAGGGCCAGTAGGCCACGTGGGTGTAGGTCTTCCCCTCCCAGAGGTACTCCCGCTGCCGCAGCTCGGTAGGGTCGTAGGCCTCCACCCCCTCCGTGTCCAGCACCTGCCCCCGGGCGTATTCCCAGATGGCCGCCTGGGCCGCGGAGAAGCGGTCCCTGTCCTCGTACCCAACCTGTACGCTGGTGGGCCGCATCATGGCATAGTAGTGCTCCCTGTCCCGGGCGAAGACCTCATAGGTTCCGGTTTCAGGCTCATAGAGCCAATCCTCAAACTCCGCCTGGTCCCACTGGCACACGGTGTGCAGCCAGCCCTCGCCGTCGGTGTTGTCCAGGAAGTAGCTGGCCAGGGCGCTGTCCCACAGCGGCTCCCCGTCGTAGAGCACCACGTCGTCCCGCAGCTCCGCCGGGATATCCTCCAGCCGCGCCCGGAGGGTGTCCAGGGTCTGCGTGCCGGTACTGGGGCTGTAGGGCTCCACCCCCTCGGTGTCCAGCACGGCCTTTTCGGCAAAGTCCCGGATGGCCTGATAGGCGGCGGTATACTCCTGCGCGCCCTCCATGGCGAAACGCGGCGCGGAGGGCTGGTCAAAGACATAATAATGCTCGCTGTCCCGGGCGAACACCACCACCTCGTCAAAGGCCCCATACCCGCCGTTTCCCTGGGGGTGGAGATACTCCTCCAAGCGGGCCTCATCCCACTGGTAGACGGCCAGCAGCCAGGGCATGAACTCGTTTTCCCAGTCCGCCGGAACGTCCCACCAATAGCTGGCCAGGACGCCATCCTGGCCGAGCACCGACACATCCTCCGGGCGGTTGACCACCTGGGGCCGCAGCTCCTCCGGGATATCCTCCAGCCGCTCTTGCAGGTTTTCCAGGGTTTTGCCCTTCTCCGGCGCGCCGGAGAAGGTGCACCCCACGGCCCCCGCCACGATGAGGACCAGGGCCAGCGCCAGGGCGATCACCGTTTTGGGCCCGCGGGCGATGAGCTTCACCCGCTCCTTGATCCGCCGCTTTCCCCCCGTCATGGTGGTGGCGGTTTGCAGCAGGGATGTGCGCCCCCCGGCGATCATGGCCACCAGCGTGCGGCCATAGGGAATGCGCTCCCCCTCGCCCAGGGCGCGGATAGCCCCCTCGTCACAGGCCAGTTCCCCGTCCTGCCGGGACAGGGCCGCCGCCCACCACACCAGCGGGTCGAACCAGTACAGGCACAGGCAGGCGCACCGCACCAGCGCCCACCAGTGGTCCTTCTGGCGGTGGTGGGTGAGCTCGTGGGCCAGCACGTGGCGCAGCCGCTCCGGGGATTCCAGGGCGGCGGGGGTGACGTAGATTCTGGGCCGGACCGTCCCGCACAGGCAGGGGGAGGGCAGCGCGTCCGACACATACACCGGCAGGAGGCAGGTCACTCCGTCCAGCCTTTTGGCCCCCCTCAGCCGCCGCCGCAGGCCCAGGTTGACCATGATAAACCAAGCCGCCATTATCGCCGCGCCGGCCAGCCACACGGCTTTGGCGTACTTTTCCGCCAGCTGGGCCAGGGTGGGCGCGCGCATCATCTCCTGCGTCCTGCGCTCCACCTCCTCCAAATCGGTGAAGCCGGTCTGCGCCGGCCGCTCCTGGAGGTATTCCCGCAGGGCCTGGTCATAGGCTTCCTCATAGGACCTGGGCGGGAGGGGTGCGGGGGCCTGGCCGATGGTCTGGACGATTTGGGGCGGCTCCTCCCCCCGGTCCAGCAGGGCCAGGGCGCTGTAGGCGCTGGTGAACAGGTTCACCGGCAGCAGCAGCCGCACCGCCACCAGCAGCCACAAGGCGTACTGCGCCCTGGGGTCGATTTTCCCCCGCAGCAGGGGCCGCAGGGCGGCGATGAGCACAATGAGAATGGACGATGTGATCAAAATTCCCCTCATTTTGCATTCCACTCCGCTCTGTCTAAAATATCGTACAGCTCGTCGATGTCCGCCCTGGACAGGCCGCCCCGGTCCGCCAGCGAGCTGACCAGCAGGCTCACGCTGCCCCGGAAGGCCCGCTCCAGCAGGCAGTCCGCCTCCGACGCCGCCGCGGCCTCCCGGCCCAGCGCCGCCCGGAACACCTTGGCCCGGCCCGCCGTCTCGTGGACGATCAGGCCCTTCTCCTCCATGCGCCGCACCATGGTGTTGACGGTGCTCTTGGTCCAGCCCGCGCTGTCCTTCAGCGCCCGCACCAGTTCCATCAGGGTCTTCGGCCCCGCCCACAGACACTCCATCACCCGCCACTCGCTGGGCGAGAGCACGCTGCGCTTTTCCTCCATTTTTGAATTCCTCCTTATGGTCTATTGGCTTACTGTTGTAAGCCTACTATAGCACGTAGGATTACATTTGTCAACCAAACCGTAATTGAAGAAATTGAAATTTTTCCGGCCCCGTGTGATAATAGGGGGTGCTCAATCGTTTTATACACGTAGCTACAAACAAGCAGCATGAGAATAACCCAGCGCGACAACACCAAGGAGCAACACGAAAGGAGGCCCGCGGCCATGGAATCACAAAACCTGGCGCAGCTGTTCCGCCAGTATGGAGACGACGTGTTCCGGCTGGCCTACAGCTACCTGGCCTGCCGGGCGGACGCGGAGGACGTGTGCCAAGGCGTATTTCTCCGCCTGGCGGAAGGGGGAGTCACCCTGCTGCCGGGGCGGGAAAAGGCCTGGCTGCTCACCTGCGCCGCCAACGCCTGCAAAAGCCAGCTGCGGTCCTTCTGGCGGCGAAACGTGGGAGAGCTGGACGAGTCCATTCCCTTTCGGGACGACACCGACCAAGCGGTGTGGGACGCGGTGATGGCCCTGCCCCCCAAGTACCGGGCGGTGGTCCACCTCTACTATTGGGAGGGCTACGGCCAGGGCGAGATCGGGGAGATTCTCCACATATCCCGCACGGCAGTACAAACGCGGATGAGCAGGGCCCGGGCCCTGCTGAAAAAGGAGTTGAGCGACGATGAGGAAGGATTACCGGCATTTGATGGCGCAAGTCGCGCTGACTGACCAAAAAAAGGAGGAAATCTTGACCATGTTGGAACAGAATAACAATCAGACGAGCAAACGGCGGATGCCCGCCGCCACCAAAATCGTGCTGGCCGCCGCCCTGGCGGTGGGGTGCGTGTTGTCCATCGCGGCGGGCCTGCCCGCCCAGGTATACAATTTCATGAGCGGCGGCTCGGTGTCCATCACGGATCACGGCAACACCACCACCGTCGACAGCTTCGCATGGGACCTGAACGGCGAGCAGGCCGCCCCCATCGTCCTGGAGGACGGCAAGCTGTGGTTCGTAAACGGCGATGAGCGCACCGACCTCACCGGCCTCGTCGATGAGAACACCCCCTATATCTACGAGCACGCCGACCCGGCCACCGGCAACAAGGGATATGTCGTGGTGGGCGGCACCGCGGAGAACTACGGCTGGGCCGAGTTCTTCCTGACGGAAGACGGCGCCTGCTCCATGCAGGGCCAGAACTACGCCGACAGCTACCTCACCATCGACGGGGTGCGCCAGCCCTCCTATGAGATGTCCGAGGAGCTGGTGGAAAAGCTGAACCACGACCCCAGCTATGAGCTGAGCTCCGTCAACCACCCCTGGCTGGACGCCGCGCTGGACCAGCTCAGCCTGGACATCTGAACCCCCCGTTCCCAGTTTGGAGCGCCCGGAGCATTTGCT
>OFHO01001050.1_pt1 | contig 22112 bp, 11 predicted proteins | sample 1521531 | NCBI WGS metagenome assembly OFHO01 (sample SAMEA3504124, study PRJEB24116) | mouse gut metagenome | biome: mouse gut; feature: mouse-associated habitat; material: faeces | place: Denmark | collected 2011
TGCCGCCTCGTAGCTCACCGCGTAGTTACCCTGGGTGGCAAGGCCAGCCGGGATGATGGAGTACTCGCCCACGGCCTCGCCGGCCTCGCGGGCCACGACATAGTCAATCAGGCTCTCACTCTCGCCTGCAACCAAGCCAGTCACCGTTGCAGCCAGGGAGGGGTCGGCAGCGCCGAAGTACTTGCCCGACGCCACGGCGGTCACCGTCACCGGCGCGCGGTTGATCACTACCGTAACCGTCTTCTCCACCGTCTCGTAATTCGGGTTGGTGGCGCGCACGGCAACCTCGTAAACGCCAGCGTTCAGGAAGGTCGGAACCTCCGCGCCCCACTCGCCGCCATCGACCGAGTACTCCAGCGTAGAACCCTCGGGACGGGCGGCCGTCGCCTCGATGGCCACTACTTCGCCATCGTAGGTCTTTACGATGCTCTGGGAAGCCACGTCGTTAATGCCGTCGATCACGACATCGTTCTCGTCGTCCTGCAAGATGCGGAAATCGGCCGGAACGAACTCGTAGGTGTAGTTCGAGTTGCGATCCCCCTCGGCCACCGCCGGAACGAGCTCATCTTCATAGAGGCCCGCGTTCTCCTCACCGGTGGAACGGGAGACCGTCACCGCTCCCATAGCGTCCAAGACACCATTCTGGCTGAACAGCCCCTCAACAGTCCAAGTAAACTCCGGATCGTCCTCGCCGAACACCTTGCTGGCATAGGCGGCGGAAACGGTCAGGGGAGCCGGGATAATCTCGTAGGGCAGCTCGAACTGACCCTGATAGTTGCCCTTGCCGTACACGACGATGGTAGTTTCCCCCGCGTTCACGAAATCGGCCGGAGTGGTGGCAACGCCATTCGCGGGGCGATAGTAGACCCCGTAGTCAACGCCGGGAACCAGCTGGAAGCCCGTCTCACGATCGGTCACCAGGATATCGGAGGCCTCGGGCTTCTGCTCGGTGCCGTTGTATACCTTCGTCGATTCGTACTGGACCGTGAACGCAGCCTCGGTCGGCTCTTCGGGGTTCACATCGGGGTCGGTCAGGTTCTTCGCCTCAATGGTCAGGCCGCCGTGCACCAACTCGACCTCATAGTTGCCCGTCACATTCTCGCCGGTGCCCAGTTTAATGAGAACCTGGCCGCCGAAGGAGCCGGTGTAGCTACCAGCCGCAGTTCCAGCCAGATCATAGGTCAGACCGCTCACCTTCGCATGGCTCACCAAGCCCCGATCGCCGTTGCGCTGTTCGGCGGTATAGGCAGTCGTAGCATATTCCTCGCCCGTGTAGACCTGCGGCGCGGCCCAACCCTCGCCCTTGATCTTCACCGGGCGCTTGGCGATGGCCACGGAAACGTTCTTCGACCAAATCTCGACGCCATCGCGCACGGCAACGACCTCGACGATGGTGCCCTGGGGGTTCGAGGAGGTCACAGTAGCGTTCGTGAACCGGTTCTGCGCAACAAGGCCGCCGATCCTGTAGAACACCTCGTCATCGGGCAGAAGCCCGAGGGCCGCAACGTTATGAGGCGCGCCGTCGTACACGCCTCGATAACCCACGGCATCAAGGCCCTCCGTGAGGGGAGTCCACGTGCCGGTGATCTCCACGACGCCGGCTCGCACGTCTTCGGTCGTGATGGTGTATCCCTCGTTGGCATCAATGGACCAGCCAGAGAACTCCCAGCCATCCAAGGTCGGCACGGCCACCGAATCAAGGGACTGGCCCAGCACGTAGGTCTTGGCCTCCGGCGGCTGAGGGGCATGTTGAGGAGTGCCGTTCATTCCGTTGGTGTAGACGTAGCGCACTTCAACCGTAGGAACGGGAATTTCCTCTCGGGTCCACTGAGCGGTAATGGCCACATCTCCCTCGCCCATGATCTGCTCGCCGGTGAGGTTCCAGTTGCCCAGCGTATATCGGGCGTTCACATTGCCGAACTCGTCATGGGTGAACAGCTCGGTGCCCGGCAGCGCGGCATCGACCGTGAACGGCTGGCCCTTGACCAGGCCGCCAAGATTCAGCGGCAGCATAGGGGCCGCCTCGTTGCCGGCGGCATTGTAGAACGCCTCGCCCTTGGGCAGGCCCGTCCACTGGTAGAACACGTTGTACCGAGGCACATCCTGAGGCTTATAGGACCACGAGCCGCCAATGGTCAGATCGTCCGTTATCCTTCCGCTCTCAGTATCCCAGCCGCTGAAGGTCCACACACCCGTCGTATTGCCGTACGCATCGGTTTCGTTGACAGTGCACCCCTTGAAGAAGTTCGCGTCCACCTCGAACGGCTCGTTGTTTCGGTAGGTCTTGGAATCAACAGGCAGCTTCGCGGCGGCCGGAGCATCGCCTTTCCACTGATAGGTGATATTCCACGTGGGAACGCTGATGGGCGTTGCCTCCCATGTCGCAGTGACCGTCACGTCAGCTTCGGGCATAATTCCGTTTTCCGGGTCATACCACGAGGACAGCCGGTACGTTGCATTCCGATTGCCGAACTCGTCATGGGTGTAGACCTTATTGACGGCAGCCTCCTTGACCTGGTAAGACTCGCCCTTGGTATAGGTGCTCGCATCGACGGGCAGCGTGGGAGTCACCTCGTGGCCTTCCTCATCGTAGAAGATGCCGGTAGGAAGACCCGTCCACTTATAGGTAACCTGATACTCGCGAGCCCACTGGGCCACGTAAGTCGCATCTTCCGTCACCCGGTCGGCCACGACGGGGTCCCACCCCATAAAGCGATAACCGGCCGCTCCGGTGGGGACGGGCGGGGCGGGCGTGTCCGCGCCGTGCTTGATGCCCTCGGTCATCTGAGAGATGAAGGTGCCCTGCGCGCCCGGGTCAAACGTCACGCGATAGGTGTTTCGCTCATACACCAGCGTAAGCACATTGTCCTCACCGCGGGCGATTTCGACGAACTCCTCGCCGTCGTTGGCAGCTTGGGTCTTTTCCGCCGAATAGGTATAGCCATCGATGGACTGACGGTGGTTCTCCGCGGTGATCCTCGTTCCCACCCGCGTGGTGCCGCTTTCCTTCGGCGCAATCTCCTCGCCATCCTCATTGACGTGGCGAACTTCGTAGTTGATGGCATTCTCGACTTCCATATAGCCGTCGAGGTGCCACGTGTAAGTGCCGCTATTCACGTAGCGGTCGGCGCCGTTGGAGACAGTCAACTTATTCCACTGCTCAGGGGGAATGCCGGAGATATCCACACCGGCGTTGTTCGCCCATCGGTCAATGCCGCTCCTGAGCGCTGCCCTGACGGCCTCACCGTAATCGCCGATATAATTATTCACAGCATTATCCGTTGACAGCATGCTCTCGGTGGGAGTGGGGAGCATCGCCTTGATGACACCGATAGTGTAGTAGCCGTGACTATTCGGCTTGATGCTGAGGTCTTTGACAAATTCGTCCACCCCATCGCCCGTAAGCTGCAGATACACATACACGTTCTGCTCCGAAAGCTCCGGCTTTTTGTCCCTCTCGCCCACAGCGTTGAGGTTCAGCTCAGCGGCGCGGGCATCATCGGCCGCCGCGGGCGCCTCGACCGCGTCGCCCTCCGACCCAGAGTTGCCCTCGCAGGTCACTTCCTCTACAGGATCGCTCTCGCTCGGGGCGCTGGGGACAGGCTCGATTGCATCATCGCCGACAGGATCGCTCGGCTCTTCCGCTGGCTCGTCGGCCGGGGCCGCGGGCGCGTCGACCTGCGGCGCTTCCGGTGCCTCCGGTGCTTCCTCGGCTTCCTCAACCTCGCCGTCATCCTCGACCTCGTCGACGATTTCCGTGGCCGCTCCGAGAGCGACCTCGTCGTCGGCGTTCGCGAGATCGGTGAACATGGTCACGTTCAAAAACGAGAACACCAGCAGCACCGACAGCAAAACCGACAGGAATTTGCCCTCGGCGGTGTTCCGCGCATCCATGAAACGCGCGATAACCCTCATACTCCTCACCCTACCTTCTCTTTTTTGCCCTGACTACTTCGTTACAGCTGCTTTAAACACCGGCATGGAGCCGGACATTTAACAGAATGAACCGTGTCGGGATTTCTCTCCTTAAGCCTCCCGACTGCCACTTGTTACCGTTAGGTAACCTCATGAACAGAATCAGAGTATCACCTCCCCCCCGTGCGAACAAGCGGTCAATAAGAAAAGAAGTCAGCTATAAGGCTGAACGGCGCAGAATTTTTTAATTTTGATCTGGCTTTTTACCGATAATCGTTCATTTATGGCAGAACAAAGAGAAAGGCAACTTTGACAGGGTAATGACTAGGTAAGTTCTGATATGAGATAACAAAATCACTGGCGAGCGGTTGCCCGACTCCTCCGGCCAAGAACCGCGGGCGTGGGAAATGAGGAGAAGGAACCCTACCGCTCCGCCTCGCGGCGGTCGGCAAGACTGCCCAAAATGGTTCCCACCACGCACAGGGCCACGGCCATGATCACAACCCAACCCAAGACCAACAGGCCCGCTGTGGTGCCGAGGGCCATGAGAAAATACCCTACGACGGGCACCGAGAACACCACGCGACCAAGGACGTTTTGGAAGGGGACAGGTCGCAGATCGACATCTTCATTTGCATCACCTTTGGTAACCAGATGCCCCGTTTGGTCATCCACCTCCTTCACCCGGTGGATGATGACCTCCTCTTCCTCCCAGAAGGCGACCACATCGCCTGCCTGAAGAGACGATCCCTCAACAGGGTCGGCGTACACAAGGCTGCCCGTGGGATAGGCCGGCTCCATAGATCCGGAAATAATGGCATAGGGCTGCATGCCCATAACCCGCGGAATCACCGAAGAGCCGATGCCCACAAAAGCCAAGGCGAGCAACAGCGCGGCTCCGAGAGCCGAGCACAGGCGGGCAATGCGGCGCATCCACGCCAAACGGCGCTCCACCGCGCGGGAAAAAGCATCGCGCGGTTCGGAGGGGGCTATGTCCACTGGATGTTTCGCCATGGGTTCAATGTACCACGCATCGGCCTCAGTACAGCATAGAACAAAGGGGAGGACGGGTGCGAAACCCCATCCTCCCCTTCTAGAACGCCGCAGAACCCTTAAGCAGCCGAAGACTCAGCCTGATCTTCCTCGGCTTTGCGCAGGCCTCGCACGAGAATGAAGGCAATGGCGCAGGCCAATACAGCGGCTGCCACGGCCCAGGGAACCCAGGAGGTCTGAGCAGACAGCCCGGACTCGGAGCCCGGTGCTGCCGCTTCGCCGCTCGCAAGGGCCGTCTCATCATCGTTGATGGTCTCAGTGCCCGGAGTTGCAAGGGGCGTGCCATCATCGGCCAGCACCTCGGTACCCGCATCGGTCGTGAGCGGCACCGCCGCGCTGATGGGCTGTACGGGGGTCGGGGTGCCAGCTCCCTCAGCCGTGCCGCCAGCCCCTGGCGTGGTCGCCTCAATGGGGTTGGCCGGGGCGCGCTGGGCCACCTCGTCCGTCGGATTGGTCGTGTAGACCCCTTCAACCCGCGAGCCATCGGGGGCAACTACATCTACCGGACCATTGGGCTGCGGCTCGGTGGTCGTGCCCTCGGCCAGGCGCGTATAGCGGTAGGTAATGACGTTCCTCGCCTCATCCTCGCTCAGCACAATATCGATGAGCGTCGCATGGGGCACGTAGTTCTCGATATACACGGGCGCCGTAGCGGGCACATCGCCGATGTCGCCGAAGAAGGTCTGGGGCTCGGCGAGTTGGCTGCCGTCAGAGGCGTCCACGTAGTTCACCGTGAAGGCCACGCGATTGGCCATGATGCCATAGGCCACCACGTAGTCGGCATCTTCCGTCACAGGCACCGAGCCCGCCAGGGCACCGTCGGCGGCCACATAGGCGACCATGGGGGTATTCGCGCCCGCGAGGTTCTCTCCCCCGCGGTTCTTGTCGGAACGCTCGTTGTCGAGCCCGGCCAGGCGCACGCCCTTGGCATAGTACTTGCTGTCTGCCGGTACTTCCAGAGTCACGCCGTCGAAGGAAAGCGACTCGCCGGGCGCTTGCCCCTCGAAGACATGCTTGGTCTGCCCATCGGCAAAGACGCCCTGATTACCGCTGTACAACGTAACCGTGTAGGTCGTGCCCTTATAGGAGGTCATAGCCTGCGCGGCGGGGGCGGGGGCATCGTCGGCAAAAGCCGCAGGTGCCGACAAAGAGACGGTCAGCAGCGCGGCGGCGGCCATCGTCCCCATGAGACGGCTCCACTTCTTCATATTCTTCATCGGGCGTCGCCCTCCTTGTCGTTCCTCTTGCGGCTGCATACCGCCGCTACAACCACTACCCCTGCGGCCACGACGGCAACGGCCACGATAATACCCAAGGGCAGCATGTCGCCGGTCTGGGACAATTTGCCGCCAGACTTCTTGGTATCCCCGCTCTTGGGAGAATTTTTCTGCTTGGGGTCGTCCTTCGGATCGCCACCCGGAGGATCGGCCTCGCCCTTGGTGCCCTCTTCATCGGAAGGCTCCGCCGCAAAGGCCAGCTGCACGCTGGCATCGGTGTCGAAGTAGGTGTTGCCGTGGGTCTCGCCATCAATGGCCACCTCCAACACCATATAGGCCCGGGCGTCAGCAGCCAAGGTGTCCAGATAGAACCATTCCCCCGTTGCCTCGGTAGCGTCGAACAGACCACGGGTCTTCGTTCCGTCGCCGTCCACCTCGCCCGAGACAACCTCGTTGGTGAGAATCACCTTCTCCTCGTTCTTGGGCGTGATATAGGTGAGCTTGTAGCTGTAGGAGCCGCCGGAGCGCTCGTTGGCGTTGACCATGGATTCCTCCATGGTGGTTAGAACCTTGTTGCGCATGTACCAGTCGGCCGAGCCCTGAGGGCCTTCCTTCATCTCAATGGTGAAGCGGGCGCTGTCCCCCGGCTGCATGGAGCCAAGGGTCTTGGTGATGTTCGCCGTGCCCTCGTCCTTCATCTCGGTACCAGTGAATTCCACAGTCCAGGCCTCATCGTAAGTTTTGGCGAAAGCCGGAGCAGCCGTCAAGAGAGACAGGGCCGAGGCAACCATGAGCGCCAGCAGCAGCGCAGTGAGATACCGGAGTGATGGGCGTGTTTTCGTCAGGCTATACATCGGATCACCCCGTTATTCCCCAGCCGTCTCATCGGACCATTGATCGAGGCCCAGCTCCCGCACATCCACACCCCAAGCGCTCTGGGCGGCTGCCACGGCGTTGTTCACCTGCACGGAATCCACCTGGGCCGACAGGGCAAGATAGCAGTTGGAATAATCCTGCTTCACGTTCTTGATGGCATCATTCACGCGAATGCCGGCCACGGCAGGAGCGGCGGCGGTGTTCTTCCCCAGAACGGAACGGTAATAGTACACCTCACGCTCATCGGTGCATTCCGCATCCGAGCGCACCCAGTGCTCGTCGAACTCATCGTCGAGCACCAGCTCGATGAGGGCCGGATCCAGGGTGGCGCTCTTCTGTGGTTCGCCGTCCTCACCCGCAGCCCAGTATTTGCGCACCGTCAGGCGCACGTACTCGTCCATATCAGCCGACACGTTCTTCACCGAGAGGAATTCCCGATACACCTGACCGGGGGCCATGAACTCCTCGACGGCGCCGGTGGAGGCGTTCACAATCTGCCAACCCGCATCCTGATCGAGCAGCTTGCCGACGCCCTTCGCATCGGGGTCCACGTCCACGCCGTTCTCAGTCAGCGTCACGCCAATATGGGTCTGCTGGATCTCAGCCACGTAGTCGTCGCTCCGGAACACCAGGGCAGAGCGGGCCGGGCTCACCGTCATCATGACGAGACACACCACAAGCCCAGCGGAAAGCGCAATCAGCATGATGCGCGTCTGCAAATCAAGAGTCTTCAGCGTCTTCAACATGGGCTACTCACCATCCTGGGCGGTCAGGTACTTTTCGCCATCGGCAAAGGTGCCCAGCAGCGGCTGTCCCGCCTCAAAGGCGCGGGCACTCGTGCACTGCTGCACCACGGCCACATCGAAACCATGGGCGACCTTCTCGGTGTCCACCGTTACGAGAGCCTTCAAAGCCGGGGTGGAGGCTTTGGGGGCCACGGGCTCGGTATAGTACCACCAACCCTCGTCGTTGTCGCTCACCGCCTGGGTCCAACCCGGCGCAGCCTCGAAGGTAAGCTCCACGCCGTCGATCTGCGGGTCGAACACTTTCACGCGCACCATGGCGTCAACATCACCGGTGTTGGTGACGGAAATGACCTTGTTCGCGCCATCGGGGGTTTCGTTCACCTCGGTCTTGGGCGGATTCGGATTGTACTTGAACTGGATCATGCCAGCGGCTTTGGTCGTATCGGTGTAGTAGGCCCAAGCCGTGCCAGCCGCCACGCCCAGAGAGATAACCAGGGCTGCGGACACCGTCAGGGCAACACGCTTGGCAAGGGATTGCTTCCCCATGACTACCTCCCCTCTTCCGTCGTGGGCATGGGTGTGTAGGTAAAGCCGTTCTCGCCCGGAGCGTAACGGTTCACCACGCCCGTGCCGTAACTCTCATCGGTATAGGTGTTGTCGAAGGTAACCTCTGTGACGGGAATATCGGCTTCCTCTCCGGGAACAGCCCCCTCCACGGCCACAATCTCGCGATTGGGGGTGCCGTCGAAGTTGTCACCGCTGTAGTACAGCTCCTCGATAAGGTAGTAACCCTCGGGAAGGTCGGACAGCAACTCCACCTTCGTCTGATTCTCGCCAGCACCAAAGGTCACGCTCACGGTGTTCTGGTAAATCACCAGATCGTCTACCTTGCTGGCCGCCGCAGCCTGATCGACATAGCCCGTCACCTGGAATACCGCTGTGGCCACGCCGTTAGCCGCTTCGAAGTTGTTCAGATTTTTCACAAGCTGCAGAGCACCGCGCTTCTCGGGCTCGTCGGGGTTGCCGGGAACCTCGGGATCGCCGGGAACCTCGGGATGCGGCCCACCACAATGCGGTCGTTGCAGGCGATGGCCCCGCCATTGGTGTTGGAGTAATTACCCGTGAAGTACAGCACCGCCATGCCCATGGCCGCTTCCTTATCGGCCGAGGTCGGGTTTGCTTTCAGGGCTGTGAAGCGATCCGCCTGGAGCACAGCCTCGGCGGTCTGGGGGAACGTGTTCGGGTCGGTCAGGTGATAGACGGGGTACTCCTTCTTCTCATCGGTGCGCGTCTCGGCAACCAGCGTTTGGGGGTTGTCATCGAAGTGGACCTCTTGGCGCTGATCGGGCGCGGGTGCACTCTGATCGATAGTGAGCTCGTATTTCTTGAAGACAGGGCTATCGCTCTCGACTTTCTTGCACGCGGTCACTTCACCGGCCACGGTGCCGTCGGCACTGCTATTCCCCGTTGCCACCTTAACGGTGGCGTAGTAGCCCTCGAGGAAGCCATCGGAGCCGGCGTGGGCATCGGGAACGTAAATCTCCACTATCCCTTCGGCCTTGTTCTTCATAATCACGTTGGGAATTCCCGATGAGGTCAGATCCTTGCCATCGATGATCATGCTGACGGCTTTGTTGGCCCACCCACCTGTGCGGGTAGCACTCAGCGTGCCCTTGTAGGTCATATCGGGAATATAGGACACGGTGCCGCTGGTGTAGCCTGTCCAGCGGTGGTAGCCGCCTCCGAGCATGGCATTGAACACCGTGCTTTCCTTGGCGCAGAAGAAATCATCGGCCGCGTGGGGGTCAATCTTCAGGCCATAGGTCGGATCAAGGGCCCACTGGTCACCGTATTCGTTGGGATTAGTCGTCGCATTGGCCTGATCAGCCGTATTGTCGAAGATGGCCGCATCGGCGGTGACCACGACGCCGTTGGTGCACACGCCCACGCCGCCGCCAAAGCCGTGAGCGGTGTTGCCGGTGACGATGGGGTAGCGCACGGTGAGTCCCGTCTCCTTGCCATGAGTGGCCGAGGGGAGGAACAGGCCGCCTCCACCGTAATCAAACTCCGTCGCGGTCATATTGTTCGTGATATAGCCACCCTTGATATAGCTTTCCTTGGCCGGCGTGGCATTGATGCCGCCACCCTCGCTCGTACCGGCATAATTGGAAGCGAAAACACCGGATTCCACTTTCAGCAGAGGGTAGATGTACTGGTCGATCCACGTGGTGCCGGAATAAAGGGCGTAGGAGGCCATAAGCAGACCGCCACCGCCATCGGAAGCGTAATTGCCCGTCAGGGAGGCACCGGCGATAACCGTCTCATCCATGGAGAAGATACCGCCACCGCCACCGCCGAGCTGCTTCCAATTCACACCCTCGTTCGTGTCGGGGCGCTCCGAGGGGTGAATGGCCGACTTGTCGTTTTCCGAGCGGTTGTTGGTTACCAAGGCGGAGTCCTTCACCGTAAGCACGCTTTTGGCCTGGCTTCCGTTGTTCCTCAGGCGCCCCTGCACATAGACAGCACCACCGTCAGCCTGGGCCGTATTGCCCGCGAGCACAGCGTTATCGGCAAGAGTCACCGTAGATGAGGCGTTGGCGTAGATGCCGCCGCCGTTGCGCACCTGGGCCATACCGCCAGGGGTCGTGTCGTTGAACACTTTCTCGCCGGCGCGATTGCCCGCGATCAGCGCATCACCGGCCACGGTCAACTGGGTGTTGTCCCCCCACAGTGCGCCGCCGTTGCCGTCACCTCGGGCCGTATTGCCCGCAATAATGGCCTGGTCAGTAATTTCCACCGTGGCCTTCTTGGCGTTGATGGCGGCACCGTCGGCTCCTGTTGACCCCACGATGCATCCATCGGTCATGGTGATGGTGCCCTCCTGGGCTGCCACCACATGATCGCCCTGCTCCATGGTCAGGCGGCCGCCCTCGATATTAAGCGTGCCGCCACTCACCTGCACCAAATTCACGGCCTGGCGGGCCTTAATGGACCCCGCTCCCGAGAGATCGAGATCATACTGGTACAGATATTCAGTGGTCTCGCCCTTTGCGGGACGATTGGCATACGAGCTCGTGATGAAATACCGCAGAGTCTGCGCATCGGCATTGTACTCGGCCTTCTTGCCGATCATGGCCTTGAAGCCCTCGCGATCATCCGCAGGGCTGGGAATCTTCTCCCCCCGGGCGGCACCGGGGACATCAAGCTTCACCGGGGCGGCATCATCGTTGGTGTCCGTAATGGTGAGCGTCGCACCTGCGTTCACGGTGAACAGCGTGTCAATCTCATCCACTGCAATGGTATGGCCATTCAGATCGAGGGTCTTGGTACCCTTCACCTCAACCGGGCTAATGGCCTCGTCGATATTTGCGGCCAGCTTCACGGTTCCCTCGTCGCCCTCCGACAGCGCTTTAGCAACATCGTCCCATGTGGAGGCTCCGGGTGCAGGCTCGACACTCACCACAACGACGGCCCCCCGATCAGCGGCTTCAGCCAACACGGCGAGGGGAATCGTGTAAGACCCATCGGCAGCCGGCTCGACAGTCGTTGCCACCACCAGCTCCTCGTCCTCCTGGGAGGCGGGGGCAGCGGCCATTGGCGGGTACTCGTCGGGGAGAACCTCCTCAACGGCATTTTCTCCGGTTTCTGCCAGGGGAACTGCCTCGGCGGCCGAGGATCCTACGGCTTCGGAATCTCCCAAGACCTCCGCGCTATCAGCCTCGTGAGCTGCCTCGTTGACATTCGGGGCATCCCCCTCAACCGGAGTGTCGGCCGCCGGCGCATCGGGAGCGACGGGCGAGGGCGCAGGGCCCGATCCGTCGTGTGCCGAATTCTCCTCTCCACCTTCGTCGGAGGAAGGGGCAGGGGAGGCTTCTTGAGAGCCGTCCTCTAGGGACGGCTCTCCGATAATCAGATTATCGGACGGCTGCTTGGACCCCATGGCACGGGAAACGGGATCGCCTCCCTCTGCCTCATAGGTCACCTCAATGGCCGTATGGGCGGGAGCGTCGACGGAGAAGGTCAAGTCGGTGTCGACGGGAGCCTCGTACACCGCATCCATGTCAGAGGCGAACCGATCGGCTCCCACGGCAACCGTCATGCCGTCGGCCACCCGGAAGCGAACCTCCACGGTGCCGTCTTCGGCGAGGGCCTTAGAAGGAGATCCTAGGGCAAAGTTGCCGAAAGAGACAATCATCGCCGCAGCGACCACGGAGGCAACCACTTTCCTTGCCTTCGAGAACTCATATCCCATATTTTGAGTTATCGCCTTCATATCTCACCGCTCCTCTTATAAGCAAGCGTCCTCAGCTTGCCCTCTTACCCTCTCTCGCGGGCGGGAAAACCGCCTCTGTCTCAGATGTTTCCGATCATCTATTGTATCTCTGAGACTTCCTTACTGTCTACTCGTCAATCGATTGCCGATGGCTCTTTCTGGCTCAGGGGCTTCTTTAACACACCTATCATAGGCAAAAGAGCCGCAAATTCAGAGTTTACGGCAAGATGACATTAATATGACAGGGTAATGACCGTATAAACTTTAGGATTTGAAGACAGAAGGCAGTCCAGGGGCTATTCTCTCCGCACCGAGTTCGATCTCAGAAATGCTCACATACAAGAAAACCGAGCCTCACGACCCGGTTTCTGAAGTTATTGGTGGAGCATAGGGGGATCGAACCCCTGACCTCAGGCTTGCAAAGCCCGCGCTCTCCCAGCTGAGCTAATGCCCCGTGGCTTCTCTTTCTCCCTTACCTTGCTAGGTGGCATGTTCGGAAAACTGCCTCAGAATATAATAAACGCTCCACCGGCTAACTCGGCTCACGGTGGAGCGTTTATCGCAAAGTAATGGTGGGCCCGAATGGATTTGAACCAGCGACCTCACGCTTATCAGGCGTGCGCTCTAACCAACTGAGCTACGGGCCCTTGAAAAAGTGCTTGACTATCTTACGATGAAATCATAGTGGGGTCAAGGAAAAATTTAACCGAATTGGAAAAATTATCTTGAGCCCCGGAAAACTCACTCGTGAGACAATACCATTGCGCCGTTTTCCCTGAAAGGAGCCTGCCGTGATTCCCTTGAAAGTGCTCACGCTCATCATGGCGAACCCACTGCAACCTTCGGTGCTCGTGCTCCAACCTGTGGAAGACGCGCCGGCGGGGAAGGCCCGTATCGTACCCACATGGATCGGACCCTCGGAGGCAGCGCAAATCGGCATGGCCTTGGAGCAGGTGAAACTCGAACGACCGATGACTCATGATCTCTTCCTCGACGCGCTCACTAATCTTGATGCCCGCATCGATTCCGTGGTCATCTGCGGCGTGAAGGGCCCGGTATTCCGATCCCGCCTCATTTTGAGCCAGGGAGGCCGCCTCGTTACCCTCGATGCGCGGCCGAGCGACGCCGTTGCCCTGGCCCTGCGCCAAGACGCTCCTCTCTACATCGAGGAGCGCGTGCTAGATGCTGCCTCTTTTCCATTTATCTTCAAGGAGGAACGGCCGGAAGAGGAGCTAGCGGCCTTCAAGACCTTCCTGGACCATGTCTCCCCTGACGACTTCGGTATCGAGGGCCCGTAGCCACCTGAAAGAAAAAAAAGGGGGGGGCGGGCCCGCAGGCCCGCCGCCCTCGCGACACAACAACGGCAATCGACCCAGTTACTCTTCGTCCTCGGCGATCTCTTCCACCGCGACTTCGGCAGCGCCGTCTCCCTCGTCGCCATCGATGTCATCAATGGCCAAGGATCCGTCGGTGCTCTCCTCGTCCAGCAGGTCGAGCTGGTTCTCGTCCACCTCGCCGGCCTTCTTGGCCTTCTTCTTGCCTGTGGAGGAAATGGCCACGGCGCAGACCTTGTCCTTATCGGCCACGTTCATCACCTTCACGCCCTGGGTGGAACGGCCAAGCTCGGAGATGCCCTTCACCGGGGTGCGCACGATGACGCCCTCCTCGGACACGATCATGATCTCGTCATCGGCGCCGACGATCTTCATGACTGCGAGCAGGCCCTTCTTGTGGGTCATGGTGATGGTGTACACGCCCTGGCCACCGCGATGGTGCTCGGGGTATTCCTCGATCTTCGTGCGCTTGCCGTAGCCCTTCTCGGTAATGACGAACAGGTCGGTGCCGGGGCGGGCAATCTCCATGCCCAGCACGTGGGCGTCGGCGGGCACGTTCATGCCGCGCACGCCCATGGTGCCGCGGCCCATGGCGCGGGCCTCGGACTCGTCCCACAGAATGGCCTTGCCGGCGGAGGACACCATGATTACCTTCTCGCCCTTGGCCACGCGCTTCACCGAGATGAGCTCGTCATCGTCCTTCAAGTTGATGGCGATAAGCCCGTCGCGGCGAGTGCGGTCGTACTGGTCCATGGAGGTCTTCTTCACGTTGCCCTGAGCCGTGGCGAACATGAGGAACTCCTCGGCAGGGAAGTCCTTCGTGGCGATGACGGCGCTGATAGACTCGCCTTTCTCCAAAGGCAGCAGGTTCACGATGGCCGTGCCGCGGGCATGGCGGCTGGCCTCGGGAATCTCGTACACCTTCAGGCGATACACCTTGCCCTTGGTGGAGAAGAACAGCATGTAGGAGTGGGTGGAGGCCACGAACAGGTGCTCCACGAAGTCGGCATCCTTCAAGTTCACGCCCTGCATGCCCTTGCCGCCGCGCTTCTGCTGGCGGTAGGTGCTCACGGGCAGACGCTTGATGTAGCCGGCCTTGGTCATGGTGACGACCATGTTCTCCTCGGCGATGAGATCTTCTACCTCAATGTCCTTCGCCTCGCCGGTGATGCGGGTGCGGCGCGGGGTGCCGTACTTCTTCTTGATCTCCAGCAGCTCGTCCTTGATGACCTGCTTCAGCAGGCTCTCGTCAGACAAGATGCGCTTGTAGTAGGCGATCTTCTCGCGCAGCTCGGCCAGCTCTTCCTCGATCTTCTCGCGCTCCAGTCCGGTCAGGCGGCGCAGGCGCATCTCCAAGATGGCGTTGGTTTGCTTCTCGGAGAGCCCAAAGCGCTCGGTCAGGCGCGCGGCGGCTTCCTTGTCCGTCTGGGACGAGCGGATAATCTGGATGACCTCGTCGATGTTATCCAGCGCGATGATATAGCCCTCGAGGATGTGCTCGCGCTCCTCGGCCTTGGCCAGCTCGTAGCGGGTGCGGCGGGTGACGACGTCCTTCTGATGCTCGATATAGTAGTGAAGGATCTCCTTGAGCGACAGCACGCGAGGGGTGCCGTTCACCAGGGCCAGCATGTTGGCGCCGAAGCCCACCTGCAACTGGGTGTGCTTGTACAGCTTGTTCAGCACCACCTGCGGAATGGCGTTGGACTTTAAGTCGATGATGATATCGATGCCCTTGCGGTCGGCAGCGTCGTGGATGTTGCTGATCTCGGGCAGCTTCTTATCGCGCACCAGCTCGCCGAGCTTCTCCAGCAGGCGCTTGCGGTTCACCTGATAGGGAATTTCCTTCACCACAATAGAGGAGCGGCCGTTCTTCTTCTCCTCGATCTCGCACTTGGCGCGGATGGTCATGTTGCCGTGACCGGTCTCGTAGGCATCCAGAATGCCCTTCTTGCCCATGATAAGGCCGCCGGTGGGGAAGTCGGGGCCGGGCATGACGGCCATGAGCTCCTCGGTGGTGCACTCCGGATTATCGATCATGAGGCAGGTGGCATCGATGGTCTCACCCAGGTTGTGGGGCGGGATGTTCGTGGCCATACCGACGGCGATGCCGTTGGAGCCGTTGACCAGCAGGTTGGGGAAACGGGCCGGAAGCACCGTGGGCTCCTGCAAGCTCTCGTCGTAGTTGGGCTGGAAATCAACGGTTTCCTTGTCCAGATCGCGCAGCAGTTCCATGGCCGGCTTGTCCAGGCGGGCCTCGGTGTAACGCATGGCGGCGGCACTATCGCCGTCGATGGAGCCGAAGTTGCCGTGGCCGTCGATCAGCGGCAGGCGCAGGCTAAAGGGCTGGGCCAGGCGCACCATGGTGTCGTACACGGCGCTGTCGCCATGGGGATGGTACTTGCCGATCACGTCGCCGACGGTACGGGCCGACTTCATGTGCGGCTTGCTCGGCGTGTAACCCGACTCGTTCATGGCGTACAGAATGCGGCGGTGCACCGGCTTCAGGCCGTCGCGCACGTCGGGCAGGGCGCGGGACACGATAACCGACATGGAGTATTCCAGGAAGGAGGTCTGCATCTCCTTGCCGAGAAACGCCGCGCGCACCGTGGTGCCCTCGCCGCCGTTGGCCCCCTCGATGATAGAGCCGTGGGGGTTGGGCATGTCCACCATCATAGAGCGGGCCCGCTCCTCCTCGGAAACGGCGTGCTCCTCATCCAGGGTGGAAGAGGCCGAGGCGATCTCGGCATCCTCATCGCCCTCGTCGTCGGTGTCGACCTCTTCGGCCAGGTACAGCGCGTCCTCTTCGGCGGCCTCTACCCCGGACTGCTCGTCGGCGTCGAAGTTCTCGTCTTCAAAATCTGCCATTTAGGTTCTCCTTAAATGTCCAGGAAGCGGACGTCGCGGGCGTGCTTCTGGATGAACTCCTTGCGGGGCTCCACCTGGTCGCCCATGAGCTCGCTCACCACGCGCTCGGCTTCCACGGCGTCGTCGATGTTCACCTGCAGAAGCGTGCGGGTGGCCGGCTCCATGGTGGTCTCCCACAGCTGCTCCGGGTCCATCTCGCCGAGGCCCTTGTAGCGCTGCACGTCGAACTTGCCCGGGTCGTCGTACTCGGCAAGCGTGGAGGACAGGGCCTTCTCGTCGTAGATATAGCGCTCCACCTTGGTGCTGCGAGAATTTTTCTTCTTCAGACCGAAGATGGGCGGCTGGGCGATGTAAATGTAGCCGAGATTGATGAGCTCGGGCATGTAGCGGTAGAAGAACGTGAGCAGCAGGCAGCGGATATGCGCGCCGTCCACATCGGCATCGGTCATGATGATGATGCGGTGGTAGCGGGCCTTCTCGGCGTCGAAGTCCTCGCCGATGTTGGTGCCGATAGCGGTGATGAGGGAGCTGATGGTCTCGGAAGACAGCGAGCGATGCAGACCGGCGCGCTCCACGTTCAGGATCTTGCCGCGCAGGGGCAGGATGGCCTGGAACTTACGGTCGCGGGCCTGCTTCGCGGAGCCGCCTGCCGAGTCACCCTCTACAATGAAGATTTCGGACTGGGAGGCATCCTTGCTGGCGCAGTCGGCCAGCTTGCCGGGCATGGAGAACGAATCGAGCACGTTCTTGCGGCGGGTCATCTCGCGGGCCTTGCGGGCAGCCTCGCGGGCCTTGAGAGCCTGAGTGGCCTTGCCGATGATGCGCTTGGCCGGGGTGGGGTTCTCCTCCAGATACTCGGCGAGTCCCTGGGTCACGGCGTTCTGCACCAAGGGGCGAATCTCGGTGTTGCCGAGCTTGGTCTTGGTCTGGCCCTCGAACTGCGGATCATGGAGCTTCACCGAGATGATGGCGGCCAGACCCTCGCGGGCGTCTTCGCCAGAGAGGTTGTTGTCCTTCTCCTTCAGCAGTCCCTTAGCGCGGGCGTAGTCGTTGATGGTACGGGTGATGGCCTGCTTGAAGCCGTCCATGTGCGTACCGCCCTCGTGAGTGTTGATGTTGTTGGCGAAGGCCATGACCGAGTTGGTGGAATAGGAGCTGGACCACTGCAGGGCCACCTCCACGGTACCGTCGGCATTCTCGGCCTCGAAGTAGATGGGCTTGTTCAGGGTCTCCTTGCCATCGTTGATGAACTTCACGAAGTCCACAATGCCGCCGAGAGCCTGGAAGACCTCGGTGCGGGGGTTGCCGTCGGCATCGGTCACGCGCTCGTCGTGGAGGATGATCTTCAAACCCTTGTTGAGGAACGACATCTCGCGGAAACGGGCCGCCAGGGTGTCGTAGTCATAGGTCGTGGTCTCGGTGAAGATGGCTGGGTCGGGCCAGAAGGTCACCTTGGTGCCGGTATTCTTCGCCGGGCCCACCTCGTGCAGCTTGTTGTTGGTCTTGCCGTGGTCGAAGTCAATCTCATAGGTCTTCCCGTCGCGGCGCACCTGCACCTCCACCTTGGTGGACAGGGCATTCACGACCGACACACCCACGCCGTGCAGGCCGCCAGACACCTTGTAGCCCTCGCCGCCGAACTTGCCGCCGGCGTGCAGGATGGTGAGCACCACCTCAACAGTGGGGATTTTCTCCTTGGGATGCTTGTCCACGGGAATACCGCGGCCGTTGTCGTTGACCGAGATGGAATTGTCGGGATGGATCCACACCTCGATGGTGTCGCAGTAACCGGCCAGGGCCTCGTCCACGGCGTTGTCGACCACCTCGTAAACCAGGTGATGCAGGCCGCGGGGGCCGGTGGAGCCGATGTACATGCCGGGGCGTTTGCGAACGGCTTCAAGCCCTTCAAGGACTTGAATGTCAGAACCGTCGTAATGATCTGGTTTTTGTGCCACTGACACTCCTTCGCTCTACATAGAAAATGCGCCCGATGCGAGCGCTGACTGAGCGTCGATTATAGCATGGGATAGTGGCCTGTGGTTTTGCGAGGTCTGAAAATGGCTGTTTTAACGGCCTCTCAGGGGTACTTTTGGAATTTTATGGGGAAAATATCACATTTTCGAAAATCGAAGTTCTAGGGGCGCCAGGACTTCTCAGGAAAGGTGCAGGCAAAACAACAGGGCAGGATCAGGGGTCGGGGCGCCAAACTAAAAACTAAGGAGCCCCCGAATTCATAGTGAAGCACTAGACCGACAGGGGAAGCTCAACAACTTGAGCCCGACTGAGCATACCCTGGTCGAAGTAGGCGAGATTCGCCGTGGTGATAAAGGTCTGGCAACCTCCCTCCATGGCATCTACCAGGGCTTCGCGGCGGGCACCATCAAGCTCGCTCATCACATCATCCAGAAGAAGCACCGGTTTCTGCTGCAAGAGCTCTTCCACTACCGCGGCCTCAGCGAGCTTGTATGAGAGCACGATGGAGCGCTGCTGGCCCTGACTTCCGAACAGAGAAGCATCTTGATCATCGAGGAAGAACCCAATGGCGTCACCGTGGGGTCCCACAAGGGATCGGCCCCGACGACGCTCTTCGGCGGCGCGTTCATAGAGCGATCGCGCCAGAGCTTCCCGTGCCTCATCGCGCGTGAAGGTCATCAAGGGAAAAGCCCCCGGATACGGGGTTATCGGCTCCTTTCCCGAACGAGCCCACGAGGGCGTGTAGTACGCCGTTAAGCGCTCGCGACCCCGAGAGATCTGACGATACTTTTCCGCAATGGAAGGCTGGAGCCGCGCAAAGAGGGCGGCGCGATAGCAGGCGAGCTGCGCACCCGCAGTCACCACCATCTCGTTGATGGCCTCGAGAAGAGCCGGCGGCGCCTCCTCCTTGAGCAAGCGGTTCTTGTGGCGGATCACCTTCTCGTAATCGCGGCGCACCACATAATAGTTCTTGTTCACTTGAGATCCCAGGGTGTCCAAAGCGGTGCGACGCCCGGAGGTGGGGCCCTTCACTAGATCAAGGTCGTCGGGAGTGAAGATCACCGACGGCACCAGGCCCTTCAAGTCGGCCGGGCGCTTCGCCTTTCCGTTCAGGCGGTATTTCCTCACCTTGCCGTCGAGAGCCAGATCGAGGGAAAGCTCGCGATTCCCATCGCTCACCTGAGCCTGCAGGCGGGCTCCCTCACAACCATGGCGAATCAGCTGATCAATGGTGGCATGACGAAAGGAAGTGAGGGCGGTGAGCAATTGGACGCCCTCTATGATGTTAGTCTTGCCCATGGCGTTCTCCCCCACGAGCACAGTCAAATCCCCGAGGGACGTCAACAATGCTGATTCGTAACTCCGAAAATTACGGAAGGCCAGTTGTTCGATGCGCAGCGTCAAAAACGTTCCACGTGAAACATCGGGTCTAGGAAATGCGCACGGGCATGACGAGATACAGGAAGTTCTCAGGCTCCAGGGCACGGAAAATACCGGGCTTCAACGAAGAGAGCACCTCCAGGTACACCTCATCCGTGGCGATAGACCCCAGGCCATCGAGCACGTAGGCGTAGTTGAAGGCGATTTCCACATCCTCGCCTTCCACTGTGCAAGGGAGAATCTCTTGAGCGCTGCCCACATCTTGAGATGCTGCGGTAATCTGGGCAGTCTGGGAAGCGGCGTTCAAGTCGAAGCGCACCGGCGAGGCGTTGGAGCCGAGCAACGAGGCGCGTCGCACGCTGGCTACGAGCTTGTCCACTTCTAGGGTAGCGCGGGTAGCGTAGGTATCGGGGAGCAGCTGCTTGTAATTGGGGAAGTTCCCCTCGATACGACGGTTGATGAACACGGTATCCTCGCAGGTCACCACGATCTGATTGTCGGCCAGGGCCAGCGACACCGGCGATTCGGTCTTGGGCAGCGAGGCGATTTCCGACAGGAATGAGCCAGAAATGACCGCTTGGAACTCATCGGCCGCCGTCTCCTCCAGAGGAGCATCGGTAATGGCAAGGCGGTAGGAGTCGGTGGCCACCATGCGCAGCACGCCGTTCTCCAGCGTGATGAGCACGCCTGTGAGAATGGCCCGGCTCTCATCCTTTGACACAACGCGGGACACGCGCTTCACCATGGTGGAGAACTGCTGGAAGGGAATCTCGATGCGCTGGTGCGTCTCAACCCGGGGGAAGCCGGGGAAGTCCTCGGCGTTCAAAGCGCGAATGGAGAAAGAGGAGGTATCGCAGGTGATGAAAGCCTGCTCGTCGGTGGCTTCCACGTGAACGGCCGCATCGGGCAGGTTCTTCACAATCTCTGAGAACAGCTTGCCCGGAACAACGGCACGGCCCTCTTCCTCAATGAGCGCGGCGACGGAATATTGAATGGACAGCTCCAGATCGGTAGCTTGGAGGATGATCTTGTCCCCCGTGGCTTCAATGAGAATACCCGATAGAACCGGCAGGGTGGAACGGGTGGAAACGCCCTTCAGAACGATAGAGAGCGCATTGGCGAGTTCGGTACGATTAATGCTCAGCTTCAATGGAAACCCTTTCCTCGACTGACGGGTCGCTCACCGCCCTCAGGCGGATGATATGTAAAAGCAAGGTTTGAGCATTATAACGCCAGACTTCCCCTAGAAGGGCAAAGCGGAGCGCTTCTTCGGCGGAACCACAGGCGCCCGACCTTTCCCCGCGAGATGATTATGCACTTTCCAGAGCGCAACGGCGGTGGATAAAGTGGAAAACCTGTCTTTTCCCCAGCAAACTCGGTGGAAAACCTCTTTTGCACCGCGGTGAAAACCCCCAAAAAGCAGCAACAGGGAAACCGACAGGGCGTTTAGCTCCACCTAAACAGTCATAGTATTATGTACTTGAACTGGCTTTATGTCAGATTAAAGCCTATAAAGGCCATGTAATGGGAGTACTCCTCATCCCTTTTAGCTGAACGAGGTCAACGCACCCGCACAAAGAAAAGAGTGGGCCGATAAGAGCGATTGAGGCTCCCTGTCAAGAAAGTTTTCAACTTTTCCATCTTTGAAGGCCAATGAATTTTGTTCCCAAAAATTCACTGTTTTCCACTTTTACTGAACTTTCTGTTAATAACTCTGAATTAGGTGAAAAGTGCAGGTGAGGAAATTGGAAGTTTTCAACAAATACTGAACATAAAGTGGATTTCCACCCGTTGTCCTAAAAAGCCCCTCCAGTCTGGCCTCATCATTTCAAAAACAAGGTACAATGGCAGCCAATTTCTTCCGAATCCACTGAATAAAAGCCGAATCGCACGGAACGAGATCGAACACCATGGAGACACACGCCGCCCAGCCGGACACCGCCCCTGAAGCGAAGCCCTTCGACTACACCTTCGTCGAAACCGTCGGTCGTATTGCGCTCTACGACGACCTGCTCAGCGCGCCGCGGGTCATCGAAGTTCAACCGGCGGCCACCGGGGCCTACATCGAGGCCCTCGCCTCCAGCGTGTACGAGCAGGCACGGGGCGCAGGCGGATCCATCCCCTACACGGTTATCCGGGAAGTGTCCGAGAATTTTATCCACGCCCAGTTCAAGGGCGTGCTCGTCACCATTCGCGATCAGGGCAACACTATTGTGTTCGCCGACCACGGGCCCGGCATCCCCTCCAAGGAAAAGGCTCAGATGCCCGGGTTCTCCTCGGCGGTTGAGCCCATGCGCAACTACATCCGCGGCGTTGGGTCGGGGCTGCCCATCGTGCGCGAGTACCTGGAATCGTCCCACGGCACCATCACCATCGAGGACAACCTGGGAACCGGGGCCGTCGTCACCATAAGCCTCGCGGGGGCCGATGAGGAGGAGGACGACTATATCGAGGTCAATCCTTACGGAGCCATGCCCCA
>OFHO01001053.1_pt1 | contig 22084 bp, 18 predicted proteins | sample 1521531 | NCBI WGS metagenome assembly OFHO01 (sample SAMEA3504124, study PRJEB24116) | mouse gut metagenome | biome: mouse gut; feature: mouse-associated habitat; material: faeces | place: Denmark | collected 2011
GGCGGCCTGGAAGGCCTCCAGAGCCTTGAGCTTCACCACCTGATCGTTGGGGGCGGCCTCGTTGAGGAGCTTGAGGGCGTCGGCCGTGGCTTGCTGCACCCGGAGGATGGCCTCCGCCTGGGCCTCGGCCTCCATGATCCGGGCCTGCTTGGCCGCGTCGGCCCGCAGAATGAGGGACTGCTTCTCGCCCTCGGCCACCAGAATCTGGCTCTGCTTCTGGCCCTCGGCCTGGAGAATGGACTCCCGGCGCTCACGCTCCGCCTTCATCTGCTTCTCCATGGCGTCCTGAATCTCACGGGGTGGGATGATGTTCTTCAGCTCTACCCGGTTGACCTTGATGCCCCAGGGGTCTGTGGCCTCGTCCAGGATGGCCCGCATCTTGGTGTTGATGTGGTCACGGCTGGTGAGGGACTGGTCCAGCTCCAGATCGCCGATGATGTTGCGCAGGGTGGTGGCGGTCAGGTTCTCGATGGCGCTCATGGGGTGCTCTACACCGTAGGTGTAGAGCTTGGGGTCAATGATCTGGAAGTAGATGACCGTGTCGATCTGCATGGTGACGTTGTCCTTGGTGATGACGGGCTGGGGCGCGAAGTCCACCACCTGCTCCTTCAGGCTCACCCGCTTGGCCACCCGATCAATGATGGGCAGCTTGATGTGAGGTCCTACGCCCCAGGTGGTGTTGTAAGCGCCCAGGCGCTCCACCACAAAGGCACGGGACTGCTGGACCACGTGGATGTTGGTCACCAGCAGGATCAGGACGATCACACCGATGGCAATCAGAATGTACGGCATAGCGTTTGCCCTCCTTTGTTTGGATGGACCCATTATACCACACCCGGCTGGGATTTTCCACTGGATTTTATCCTGCCCAGAATTTCCCCAAATAGCTATTGTGCTCCGCTGCCCGCTGTGCTACAATGGAGAAACATGTGCCGGCGGAATTGTCCGCCCCACAGATATACCAGAGAGGGTTGAGGAGGGGCGCTATGAGGGAGCTTCGACTGATCGGCGGCTATGCCAGGAGCCGCTGGCTCCACTACGTGTTGGGAATCCTGTCCCTGGCGGCGGTGGACCAGATGAACGTCTACATCCCCCAGTTCACCGGCCAGATCACCGACGGGCTGAAGGCCGGGACCATCGGGATGGACGGGGTGTGGCGGCTCATCGGGCTGATTGTGCTCATGGGCGGGGCCATGGCCGTGGGCCGCTTCGGGTGGCGCTACTTCATCTTCGGCGCGGCCCTGGACGTGCGCAGGAGGCTCCAGGAGGACCTGTTCGCCCACCTGGAGAAGCTGTCCATGCGCTACTACAACGAGCACAAGACCGGCGATCTCATGGCCCACTTCACCAACGACATGCGCTCCGTGCAGATGCTCATGGGGCCCACGGTGGTCACCGCCTTTGACGCCACGGTGATGCTCATCATGGTGCTGGGGAAGATGATGTTCTATGTGGACATGCGTCTGACCCTGGTGGCGGTGATCCCCCTGCTGCTCATCATGTACGGGGACTACTACTACGGCAAGGTGATGCACCGGAGGTTTTTTGCCAAGCAGCGGGCCTTCTCCGATCTTACGGACCAGGTCCAGGAGGCGGTCAGCGGCATCCGGGTCATCAAGGCCTTTGTCCAGGAGCGCCGGGAGCTGGCGGCCTTTGCCCAGGTCAACCGCCGCAACCAGGACCGGAACATGGACGTGGCCCGCTCACAGGCCCTCTTCATGCCCCTGCTGGATCTGATTATCGGCGTCAGCGGCCTGCTGACCCTCCTCTACGGCGGCTACCTCACCATCGCCGGGGAGATCACCCTGGGCCAGTTCGAGGCCTTCAACCTGTACATCGCCATGCTGGTCTGGCCCATGCTGGCCGCCGGCGAGTGCATCACCTTCATCTCCCAGGGCACGGCCAGCCTCAAGCGGATCCGCACCATCCTGGACGAGCAGCCGGAGATCGTGGACGGGGCGGAGGTAAAGGACGTGGCGGCCCTGGAGGGGGAGATCGACTTTAACGGGCTGACCTTCGCCTACCCGGACCAGGAGGACGTGACGGTGCTGGACGCCATCCGGGTCCACGTGGACCGGGGGAGCACCCTGGCGGTCCTGGGCCGCACCGGCAGCGGCAAGAGTACCCTGGCCAGCCTGCTGCTGCGGCTGTACAACGCCAAAAGCGACATGATCCGCATCGACGGCCGGCCCATCTATGAGATTCCCCTGTCCGTGCTCCGGCGGGACATCGCCTACGTGCCCCAGGAGAGCTTCCTGTTCTCCGACACCCTGGAGCGCAACATCGCCTTTGGCGCGGAGTGGAAGAGCCGGGAGGAGATCCAGAGGGCCGCCCAGGACGCCTGCATCCACAGCAATATCATGGACTTCCCCGAGGGGTACGACACCGTGGTGGGGGAGCGGGGGGTCACCCTCTCCGGCGGCCAGAAGCAGCGCTCCGCCATTGCCCGGGCCCTTCTGAAGGACGCGCCCATCCTCATCCTGGATGACGCCCTCTCAGCGGTGGACACAGACACGGAGGAGCAGATTCTCAAAAATCTCCGGCGCAGCCGGGCGGGCCGCACCACCATCATCATCGCCCACCGCATCTCCACCATCCAGAGCGCGGACCGCATTCTGGTGCTGGACGAGGGCCGGGCGGCGGAGTACGGCAGCCACGAGGAGCTGATGGCCCTGGGGGGCATCTACCGGAGCATCCACGACAAGCAGCAGCTGGAGAAGCAGCTGCGGGAGGAAGGGGGCGAGGAGGCGTGAAGCTGTTTCTCAAAAAGACAGAGGAGGACGTCCACTACCGTGGCAACGCCGTGGTGCGGATGCTCTCCTACCTGCGGCCCCACATGGCAGCCATGGCGTCTTGTTTGGTTCTGGCGCTGGCTATCACGGCGCTGGAGCTCTACAAGCCCATCCTCACCGGCGACGCCATTGATCTCTTCATCGATGGGGGCTACGCCCCCGGGGAGGCGGTGGAGGAGCGGTTCATGGGCATACTGACCGCAGCGGGGAAGTATGTGGCCGTACTGGCGATCCTGTTTGTGTGCAACCGGGCCCAGTTCCTGCTGCTGCAAAAGACTGGCCAGGAGATCGTCTACACCATGCGCCGGCAGCTCTTTGAGCACATCCAGAGCCTCTCCATGCGCTTTTTTGATCTCACCCCGGTGGGCAAGATCGTCACCCGGGTCACCAACGACGTGGAGGCGGTCCACGAGCTGTACGCCAACATCCTGGCCAAGCTCTTCAAGAATGTGGTGAAGATCATCGGTCTGGCAGCGGTGATGCTGCTGCTGGACGTGCGCATGGCCCTGCTGAGCTTTGTGATGGTGCCGGTGGTGACGGCGCTGACCGTGGTGTTCCGCACCCTCTCCCGCCGGGCCTATCAGGTGAGCAAGACCAAGCTGACGGAGGTGAACACCTTCCTCTCCGAGAACCTATCGGGCATGAAGGTGATCCAGATCTTCAACCGAGAGGAGGCGAAGCTGGACGCCTTCCGGGTCCGCAGTCAGGAGCTCCATCAGGCCTTTCGCCGGGAGATCCTGGTGGGGGCCGTGTTCCGGCCGGTGATCGTCATGTGCTCCGTGGCGGCCATGGCCATTGTCATCGCCGCGGGGAGCCGGGGCGTGCTGGCGGGGACAGTGTCCTTCGGCACCATGTACATCTTCTTACAGTACATCAAGACCTTCTTCGAGCCCATCCAGGATCTGGCGGAGCAGCTCTCCACCCTCCAGTCGGCGGTGGCCTCGGCGGAGAAGATATTCACGCTCCTGGACGAGGAGCCCCAGATCCACGATCCGGCGGAGCCCAGGGGTCCGGCGGAGATCCGGGGGCGGATTGAGTTCAAGAACGTGTGGTTCGCCTACGATGGGGAGAACTATATCCTCCGGGACGTGAGCTTTGTCATCGAGCCGGGGGAGAAGGTGGCCTTCGTGGGGGCCACCGGCGCGGGCAAGAGCTCCATCCTGAACCTGATCGGCCGGTATTACGACGTGCAGCGGGGGGAGATTCTCATCGACGGCGTCAATGTCAAGGACATGACCCGGGACCAGATCCGCTCCTCCATCGGACAGGTGCAGCAGGACGTGTTCCTCTTCACCGGGGATATCAAGAGCAACATCCGCCTGCGCAGCGAGACCATCACCGACGAGGACGTGGTCCGGGCGGCCCGGCAGGTCAACGCCGGCCGCTTCATCGAGAAGCTGCCGGCGGGCTACGACGAGCGGGTTACGGAGCGGGGCTCCACCTTCTCCGCCGGACAGCGGCAGCTCATCAGCTTCGCCCGGACTCTGGCCTTTGACCCGGCCATCCTCATTCTGGACGAGGCTACGGCCAACATCGACACCGAGACGGAGCAGTGGATTCAGGAGGCCCTGGAGACCCTGATGGCCGGACGCACCACCATCATGGTGGCCCACCGGCTCTCCACCATCCAGCACGCGGACAAGATCATCGTCATGCACAAGGGCCGCATCCGGGAGAGCGGCGCTCACCAGGAGCTGCTGGACCAGGACGGCATCTATAAGAAGCTGTACCAATTGCAGATGGCATAGGGAACGGGGGAGGCGGGGAGCCTCCCCCGTCACCTTTTTCACGGCGGCGCATAGGATAAAAACGGACACCCGTCTCTTCCGGCGCGGCGGAGACGGATGCCCACGCGGCGCGGCGGCGCGCCGCGTCACTGTGAGACAAGGGAGGATCTGTCTCTATGCGATACAATCGTTACGAATCCGACCGCTGCTGCGGAAGTCCCTGCTGCGACCCCTGCGATACGGTCTGCTACGTCCCCGGCCCTCCGGGACCCATGGGTCCCCGGGGTCTGCCCGGTCCCGCCGGTCCCATGGGACCTATGGGTCCGATTGGTCCTGTTGGCCCCACCGGGGCAACGGGAGCTACGGGGGCAACCGGCGCGACAGGCGCCACGGGAGCTACCGGCGCAAGGGGCGCCACGGGCGCGACTGGGGCGACAGGTCCCACTGGTCCTGCCGGTCCTGCCGGTGTGACGGGAGCCACCGGCGCCACGGGCGCGACTGGGGCGACAGGTCCCGCTGGTCCTGCCGGTCCGATCGGCCCCACCGGAACGTTTTTAATAGGAAAATGCATAAAACTGCAAAAAATATCGCAATATGACAATAAAATCTATCACATTACATGGAACACCGCCCTATGGAGACTATGGGCGGTGTTTTCATATATAATACTCAACGAGGTCCATATGGCTTCTTCAGGGAGAATGCAGCATCATACCGCATTCTCCCTTTTTCTTATATCCAAAACACAGAGTGGAGAGCGTCCGGGCATACGGCGTATTTACACCGGCCATTGTCCGCCCCCAGGAATGAGGATCGTGTCTGGCCACTGGCGCAAACATGCCAGCAAGTTGGTAGATGAGGGAACACTGGCCCTGACTACAGCGGTAAAGCTGTCCTACCTGATGCCGGACGAACAAATACGAGTGGACGAGGCGATGGTGCGGGAGAAGGCCGTACCATCCATCTCCCGGGCCCAGCAAATGAGTATGAGGAATGCGGTTGCTGCCCCCAACAAGCAAATTGCAGATGCATTAACATCCGCCCTGCTTACTACGTTTTCTCAGGCCCCGCCTCCCAACTCCGGCTATCCTTTAACCGTACCAAGGAAAGAGACACACCGAGAAGAATTTTACATAAAATCCTCAATCAAGTAAAATGGGACATACCATTTTACTTGATTGGAGGCAGCTTACACAATGGACAGTCACACCCTGACAGGCGGACAACTCATCTCATTCAAGCATCAGTTAAGGTCAGAAGAACGCGAACAGAGTACGATAGAAAAATACATACGTGAAGTGCGATTCTTCACGCACTGGTTGGCGGGGAGGCCGATAACAGCAGAGATGGTGGCTAATTGGAAAAATTATTTACGAGATGAAGGTTATAAGCCGGAAACCATCAATTCCAAGCTCTCCGCACTGAATAAGTTTTTCAAGAGTGTGGGGCGGCAGGAGTTGCGGATAAAGTACCTAAAAATTCAGAGAAAGCTATTTCGCGATACAGAGAAAGAACTGACCAAAGAGGAATATCTTCGCCTATTGGAGACAGCTAATCACTTAGGTAGGACAAGGCTTGCTTTACTCATCGAAACCATCTGCGCCACGGGTATCCGCGTATCGGAGGTGAGATATATAACAGCAGAGGCGGTCCGTGCAGGTCGTGCAGATATTGCATTGAAAGGAAAAATCCGTACCGTCCTTCTGCCTGGCAAGCTGTGCCGTAAGCTGCAAAAATATGCGAAAAAGGAAAAAATCACTTCCGGCGAGCTCTTTCTCACCAGAAGCGGCAAAGGCATCTCCCGCCGTCAAATCTGGGCAGAGATGAAGGCGCTATGCAAAAAAGCCAACGTGGTTCCCTCGAAAGTATTTCCCCACAACCTGCGGCATCTGTTTGCTAGAACTTTCTACCGGGTCTGTCGAGATGTGGCGAAGTTGGCGGATGTACTGGGCCATTCCAGTATCGAGACTACCCGTATCTACCTCATCTCCACTGGCGTGGAGCACGCTCGTCAGTTAGAGAGATTGGGACTTATTTCTTAACCCCCAAAATAGACAAAATTAATAAGTTGCCTCAAAAGGTAATAAAAACAGATCCTCAGTTATGATGAACTTTGAGGACTGTAGGTATCCTATCACAAAAGATAGGGGAATGCAAGCCCATTTCCCTGTTTTTTCGCGTAACAAATCCTGCCGGTCAACAATACTGGATGACCGGCTTATATTTCTATGCCTTTTTCTACCCCCGCGCATTTTGCGCGGGGATTTTGCGGCCTGTAGCCCCCAAAAATCCATGAAGAAACAGGGCGGTCTATTAAGTCTGTGATGAACCAAGAGGGAGGTATCTATGCCGCAAACGAGACAGCACATTCAGAGGGGCTACAGCCAGCAACGGCATCGGCATAGCCAAGTGCCGGATGCGGGCGTACGTTTGACCCGAGATGGCATAGAGCGGTTTATGACTGTCTGCCAGAACGAAGGACGTGTGGAGGGCACATTAAAATGGTATCGCCGGGGCTTGAACCGCCTCTATGATGCCCTCCCGGAGGACAAAATCATCTGCCACGGTACCCTGGAGCGCTGGCGTGAGCATTTGGTGAAGGCGGGCTACGCCCCCAGTACCATCAACAGCTACCTCTCAGTGAACAACGCCTATCTGGACTTTGTCGGCCACCGGGAGTACCAGCTGGCTAATCAGTTGAAGCTGGAGACGGAGCTCCAGCCGGAGCTGACGCGGACGGAGTACCTGCGGCTGCTGCAAACGGCCCGGGCGTTAGGCCGGGAAAAGGTGTACCTGCTGGTGAAGCTGTTCGGTACCACGGGGTTGACTGTGCAGGAATTAGAGAAGGTAACAGTGGAGTCGGTGGAGGACGGCAAACTGACGATCACCTTCAGCCGGAATAAGCAGGTGCTGCGTATCCCGGAGGGATTACAGGCGGAACTGCTGGACTACGCACGGCGAAACGGCTGCCTCTCCGGCCCCATCTTCCTCACCAAGGACGGCACGCCCATGAGCCGGACCTACGTGAGCACCATCATCCGTCAGCTTTGCACGGCGGCGAGGGTACCGGAGGAGAAGGGCAACCCCCGGTGCTTAAAGCGGCTGTATCAGACCACCCGGGCGGGGATTGAGGACAACATCGCCCTGCTGGTGGAGCAGGCCCACAGCCGCCTGCTGGAGCAGGAACAGTTGGAAATTGGGTGGGAAGAGCGGTGAGATTATTGCAAAATAAATCAGTAAACAACGAAGCAGCAGAAAATCTTCGAATAATACGGCGGCTGGCTGTCATGCTCCTCCTGGGATACGCTGCCTTGATTATCCTGTTTTATTTTCTGGTTGGAGAACAGTTACATTTGCGTCAGTCAAGAGGAAACAGGGAATTGCCAGCAGCAGACAGCGGGACAGTGGAGCTGACAGCGGGAAGTGTTGTGGAGCAAAGCTTCATAACAACGATTCAGCGGCTGGAGCAGATTGACGTGCAATGGGGGACCTATTACCGGCCGAATGCTGGAACTGTTCTGCTGGAGCTGATGGACCTGCGGGACAGCAGCGTGCTGCTGTCGGGTGCTTTCGATGCCGCCGCCATTACCGAGGGTGGGTTGACCACGCTGACAGCGGAGGAACCAATAGAAGGATTATACAATGTTCCGCTGCTGCTGCGGATTACCTCTCCGGACTGTGCGGTCGGCAGCGCGGCCTCGCCGCTGATGAATACGCAGGAGAAGCTGGAGGGCGGCAGTCTGACCCTTAACGGGGAGCCGTCAGAAGGTGTGCTTTGCTTTGCGGTCAAAGGTACGGATTATATCTGGACGGGCCTGCACTACTGGGAGTTTGCAGCAGCAGGAGAGCTGCTGCTGCTGGCGGGGCTGGGCGTGATATGGCTGCGCCTGCGACAGGGCAGGCGCAGCTATGTGGTCAACGCTGTGGCTGCGGTGCAGAAGTACCGTTTTCTGATTCGTCAGCTGGTATCCAGAGACTTTAAGACCAAGTACAAACGCTCTGTCCTGGGAATGTTCTGGAGTTTTCTTAACCCGCTGCTGACCATGTTTGTACAGTATTTTGTCTTCTCCACCATTTTCAAAAGCGACATTCCCAATTATCCGGCGTATCTGCTGATCGGCATTGTAACCTTTAACTTCTTCACGGAAGCCAGCGGTATGGCGCTGAGCTCTATCGTGGGAAATGCCGGCCTAATTACCAAGGTCTATATGCCTAAATATATTTATCCGCTTACACGTGTCATGTCCTCCGTCGTGAATCTGGGGATCTCCCTGATTCCTCTGGTGCTTGTTTCTCTGGCAACAGGAATTGAATTCAGGAAATCTGCGGTTTTGTCGCTTTTTTTCTTCTGCTGTGTAATTATTTTCAGCCTGGGCGTGGGACTGCTCCTGTCGGCGGCAATGGTATTTTTCCGGGATACCCAATTCCTGTGGGGCGTACTAAGTATGATATGGATGTATGTGACGCCGATCTTTTATCCGGAGAGCATCCTGCCGGAGGACTTTAGGTTTATTCTGCGGGTTAATCCTATGTATCATTTTCTGCAAAACATCCGGCTTTGCATTCTGAACGGCATTTCGCCGGAGCCATCGGTATATGTCCAGTGCACGCTGATGGCATTAGGCTCCCTGCTGATTGGCGCGCTGGTTTTCCAGAAAAGTCAGGACAGGTTTGTCCTGTATCTGTGAGGGTATGTAATGAGCAGAACTGTGATTGAAGTATCGGACGTATCCATGCGGTTCCGGATGAACAGCGATAAAATTATGTCGTTGAAGGAATTTGTGACCACCGCGATGCGGGGAAAGCTGCAATATCAGGAGTTTACGGCACTGGACCATGTGTCGTTCACAGTGAAACGGGGCGAGACTCTGGGGTTAATCGGGCGAAACGGCGCGGGAAAGAGCACGATGCTGAAAATCATCTCCGGGATCTTGAAGCCTACGGAGGGAAATGTAGTATGCTGCGGGAATGTGGTGCCTATGCTGGAGCTGGGATCGGGATTTGATTTTGACCTGACCGGACGGGAGAACATTTTTCTCAACGGCGCGATCCTGGGATACAGCGAGGACTTTCTGAACGCCAAATATGACGAAATTGTGGAGTTTTCTGAACTGGGGAACTTCATTGAGACACCCATTCGGAATTACTCCTCTGGAATGCTGGCAAGGCTGGCGTTTTCGGTAGCTACGATGGTGCAGCCGGAGGTTCTGATTGTGGACGAGATTTTGGCAGTAGGGGACGCAGCGTTTCAGGAGAAAAGCAAAAGAAGGATGCTGGAGCTCATGGGCGGGGGAACGACGGTGCTCTTTGTATCCCACAGCCTGAACCAGGTGCGGGAAATGTGCGGGCGTGTGGTCTGGCTGGAGTATGGACGGGTCAAGATGGGAGGAAACGCACAGGAAGTGTGCGACGCCTATGAGGGAGGATAAAAAGCCGCTCGTTTCTGTTTTGATGAGTGTCTACAATGCGGAGCCAACCCTGCCCAAGGCGATTGAATCTATCTTAAATCAGACTGAAGAGGACTTTGAGTTTGTCATTTGTGACGATGGGTCCAGTGACCGCAGTTGGGATATTATTTCCGGCTATAATGCCAGTAGTGAAAAAATTCAAGCGTTCAGAAATGAAACAAATATGGGGCTTGCGGCCTCTCTGAATCATTGCCTCAGGCACGCGTCAGGAGAGTATATTGCACGGCAGGATGCCGACGACATATCATCACCGGACAGGCTGGAGAAGACGTTGGCGTATCTGAGGGAAAATGACTGCCCTTATGCTGGTTGTGGAGTCTACATATTTGATGATCAATCCGTTTGGAGCAAAAGGATGTTTCCGGAGGTCATTACAAAGCACATCATTGCGCAGTACAATCCCTTTTTTCATCCTACCATGATCTTCAAAAGATCAATTATCACTTCGGCTGATGGATATCGGGTTGCCAAAGAAACCCGGCGTACAGAGGATTATGATCTTGTAATGCGTTTGGCGGCAGAGGGAATGATTGGGAAGAATTTACAGGAGTGCCTGTACTATGTCTATGAACCGGCGGATGCCTATCGGAAACATACTTTTCAAACCAGATGGTATGAGATTTGTGTGCGGATATATGGCTTGCGAAAAATGAAGGCCCCCCTGCGCGACTACATCTATTTAATGAAACCGATGATTTTATGCGCAATCCCTCGATGCTTTATGAGGATTCTGAAACAGTGGCAGTGGGAAATCAAGGCAAAGATATGCAGTCTGCACAAATTGTGGTGAGATTCTATGATACCCAAAAAAATTCATTGCTGCTGGTTTGGCAGCCGCCCCCTGGGAAAACTGGAGCAAAGCTGCGCTGCAAGCTGGTCTCGCGCTTGTCCCGACTATGAGATTGTATTTTGGAATGAGACGAACTCTCCGGTTAATGATAATGACTATGTTAAAGAGGCTTACCGCATGAAAAAGTGGGCGTTTGTCTCAGATTATGTACGCCTGCGGATTCTGTCAGAATACGGCGGCGTTTACTTGGATACAGATGTGGAGCTGCTGAAGCCGCTGGACAAATTTATCAATCAGGCTGGATTTATAGGCTTTGAAAGCCGGCAGAATGTTGCGACGTGCGTGATGGGGTGTGTTCCCGGACACCCTTTTTTCAGTTGGGCCGCCAGAGAGTACGATAAGAGAGTTTTTTGTACGGCTGATGGCAATTGTGACTGTACAACGAACACCACCTGGCTGACGGATATACTGTGCCGCAGAGGACTTCGCCAAAACGGATTAACGCAGTGTGTTTCGAATATTACCATTTATCCTCCGGATGTATTTTGCCCGTTGGATTTGCAGACCGGAAAGCTGCGCCTGTCAGAACAATCTGCGGCAATCCACCACTTTGCAGGGTCCTGGATGACGCCCAGGCAGAGATTCCATACAAAAATTGCCCAATATATTGGCGTGGAAAACACGCGAAAGCTAAAAAAGTTGTTGAGGCGATGCGAGTGATAGAGCCGTTGGTCAGCATAATTGTTCCGGTTTATCAGGCGGAACCATTTCTCCGTAAATGCCTGGACAGCATTCTTGCGCAGAGCTACACGCGGATGGAGATCATCCTCATTGATGACGGCTCGCAGGACATGAGCGGCTCCATCTGTGAGGAATATGTCCAAAGAGACTTTCGAATGCGGGTGATCCATCAGGAAAACAGAGGAGTCTCCCCTGCGCGAAACGCGGGGATAGAGAGTGCGACCGGGCAGTTGGTTACGTTTATCGATTCAGACGACTGGGTAGCGCCTGAGCACATAGAAATCTTAGTGCGTGGAATCGAAAGCTGCGATTGCAGCATCTGCGGGTATTGGGTTGAGGAGCAGAAATCGGCTATAGAACGAAAAGCAGAAAAAAATGAGGAATTTTCTGCGGATGCGGCGATAGAACGGCTGCTCGCCCCATGTGGGATCTTGGGCTCTGTATGGAATAAAATGTTCCGGCTTTCCACGATCCGGGGAGCAAAAATCCAGTTCAGAGAAGATGTAACCTATATGGAGGATATGCTGTTTTGCGCAAGCTATTTCAACCTGTGTAAGACACTTTTTTGCATCAATCAGGCAACCTACCACTACCGGCAGCACGCCGCAAGCACCGTGGGGAGCCTGTCTGTTTCCATGGAATGGCTCCAAAGAAGAATGACAGCGTTTGAGGCGCTGAAGGGGGTACGCACGGTGTGTCATTCCACTGCGGCTGTCAGACTCTGCGGCGCGAGAGAGCAAACGGAATGTATGGAAATTCTGCTTCGTTTGCTGAAGGCGGGATCCATGCGGGATGAGAGCAAAAGACTGATATGCAGAATGCGCTTCGGTATGTGGAAAGTCCTGCGTTCCCCGCTGCCTGTCAAAATAAAGCTGAAGTACTCTTTTGTGGCGCTGTGGCCCAAATTGTACTGCGGATTAAGAAAATGGTCCGGAATAAAGGGAGGAACATAATGTTTGACTATTTGATTGTCGGAGCGGGGCTCTATGGCGCGGTGTTTGCACATGAGATGGTGAAGGCCGGGAAAACGTGCCTTGTGCTGGAGAGGCGGAATCATATCGGCGGCAACTGCTATACCCGGGACTGGAGCGGAATCCAGGTACATCAATACGGTGCGCACATTTTTCGAACCTCAAGCAAAGAGATATGGGAATATGTCCGGCAGTTTACCGAATTCAATCATTTTATCAACAGTCCGATTGCAAACTATCATGGGCAGATCTACAACATGCCCTTCAATATGAATACTTTCAGCAAAATGTGGAATATATCCACGCCGGCGCAGGCCAGAGAGATAATATCCCGCCAGCGGGCGGAGATTATCGGAGCGCCCCAAAATCTGGAGGAGCAGGCAATCAGTCTGGTTGGCCAGGACGTCTACAATATTCTGGTGAAGGGATACACAGAAAAGCAGTGGGGCAGGCCCTGTTCGGAGCTTCCAGCCTCCATTATTCGCCGGCTCCCGGTCCGTTTTACTTATGATAATAATTATTTCAATGATCCATACCAGGGGATTCCGATTGAGGGTTATACGCAGATGATCGAGAAGATGCTCAGCGGCTGTGAAATCCGTTTGAATACGGATTTCACGCGTTCTCCGGAGCAATACCGTAAGCTCGCAGGGAAACTCCTGTATACAGGAACAATCGACAGCTATTTTCATTACTGTTATGGCCCTTTGGAGTACAGAAGCTTGCGGTTTGAACACGAGGAGTTGGATACGGATAATTACCAAGGCGTGGCTGTTGTCAACTATACTGACCGGGAAACACCCTATACCAGGGTTATTGAACACAAGCACTTCGCTTTTGGTACACAGCCAACAACAGTAATTTCCAGAGAGTATCCATTGGAGTGGAACCGGGACATCGAGCCGTATTATCCCATCAATGATGAAAAAAATCAGGCAAGATATGAGCAGTATGCACAGTTAGCAGTGCGGGAGAAGCATGTCCTGTTTGGCGGGCGGCTGGGTGAATACCGATACTATGATATGCAGGATACGATACGTTCGGCGCTGTCCCTTGCGCGTGAGGAATCTGCACGTTAACAGGGGGCATGATGTGTAAGATTTCTGTCATAGTTCCAACTTATAATGTTGAAAGATATCTCCGGGAATGCATGAATAGCATTATACACCAGAGCCTGACCGATATCGAGGTGGTTTGCGTCAATGATGGCTCGACGGACCGCTCCGGGGACATCCTGCGGGAATATGCGGCGAGGGATAGGCGGATACGGATAATCGATCAGAAAAATGCAGGGTATGGCCGGGCGGTCAATGTGGGGATCCAAGAAGCCAGGGGCGAGTATGTCGCCATAGTGGAGCCGGATGACTACATTGAAAACCAAATGTTTGAAAAATTGTATGCAGCGGCAAGCAGGCACTCGCTGGACTTTGTCAAGGCTGACTGCGCGTTTTTCAGGGGAGACGCAGAGAAACGCATTTTTGAAAGAGTGATGATTTGTCCCAGGCTCAGTTGGTATGGGCGCATTCTCCATCCCTGCAAAATGCCCTGGCTGCTTGATGCAGAAATGATGAATGTGACGGGCATTTACCGGCGGAAGTTTCTTCTGGACAAAAGGATTGTATTGAGAGAAACTCCCGGGGCGCTTTATCAGGATACGGGCATGTGGTTTCAGATATTTATCAACGCGGAGAACTGCATGTTTATTCCGCGTAAATTCTATAATATCCGCAGGGACAACCCGGGTTCATCCATGATGCAGACAGAAAAACTTTCCGCAATATGTGAGGAGTATGCGGACAATTATGCCAGATTACAGCAGGACCGGGAGTTGTGTGTCCGATTTGCACCCTACCTGTTTAAGCGGAAAGTCTGCATCTACATGTTTATTCTATCCAAGGTAGATGCTGCGGGGCAGATTGAAATGACCAGGAGATTTTCAGAGGAGCTCCGGGTGGCAATAGAAAAACAGGAGTATAGGCCGCATATGTTTACGCAGTCAATCCAGAGATTCCTGCGGGATGTGTCCGAGTGGACGGGGAAACAACCACTTCCCGTTTACAAAAAGAGCACGCATTGGTGGGGGCGTCTGATGGAATGTTTGTATGAGCATGGAAGTGTTTATACAGTTGGCAGAATATTGGTCAAAATCCGATTTAAGCGCGAGTTTGTTTAGTGGATCATATATTTTTGATTTTGAATAAGAGTATCTCTATAGAGAAAAGAGGTTGTGTTGTGAATATCTTTGTTGCAAGTTGGTTTTTTCCGCCGGCAACATCTTCGGAGGGAATTGTCACCTATAAACTATTACGAAATTCCAGATACCAGTACGATGTATTTAGCTCCACCAGTAGGCAGTGGGGCTACAAAGCAACGATGGAATTTGGGGATGAAAAAAATATCCATTGTTATACGATCGCTACGGATGACATTGACGAGTGGGTAAAGGCCAGTGTGGAGCAATTTGAACGCCTTTATCCAAAGCAAAAGTATACCTGCATAATGACAAGGAGTATGCCGCCGGAAAGCGTTCTGGTTGGTATGCAGATCAAAAAGAAATATCCACAAGTTAAATGGATTGCCAGCCTGGGTGATCCTATTGCCAACAATCCTTACGAGATCAAAGCGTACATAAATGATTGCCAGACCTTAACTGAGGCGGAAAAAACAGGCCTAAAGGCTGCTTTATGGAGCACGGATGAGGAACTACTTCGCCTATGGGAAAAACGTCCCGAGGAAGGGATCCGGCTGATGTGCAAATTAAAGCGTTGGGAAAATACTGTCATCCAGCAGGCAGATATGATTATTGCACCTACTGGCCGACAGCTGAGATATATGTCCGGACCGCGAGGATGGCAGCTTAAATATCTGGTGGTTCCCCATAGCTTCGATCCAAGTTTCTATAAAAAAGAACACGATAGCGTAAAAGATAAACTCGTGTTTTCCTTTATAGGATATTCAGATACTTTTTTGCGATCCTTGGAGCCATTTGTCCGGGCCGTCAGATACCTGAAAGAAAATCAGAGCCCCTTCCTTAAGCGTTTGGATATGCGGTTTATTGGTAATAATCCTCGGGCCATTCAGGATATGGTGCTGAACTACTATTTGGACGATGTCATACATTTTCAAGAGGGAGTGGATTATTATCAAAGTCTTGCATTGATGCAGGAATCTGACTGGCTGCTCCATGTAGATGCCTTTTTCCCGGAGCTTACTCCGGGCGGCTCCATCTTCTTTGCCGGTAAACTGGCAGATTATATGGGAGCTGGCAAGCCGATTTTTGCATTAACTGGGGCTGGCTCTCCGGCAGACGAGATTGTTAAAAAAGCCGGTGGCGTCAGTGTTATCCCGTGGGAGATTGCAGGGATTGCGAACAGACTTGAGGAAATTCTGAGTTCAGCAGAAGAAAAACCGGAGATAAATGAGCGATATGTAACGCAGTATTCTGCGGACCATGCAGCAGCATTGTTTGACAAAAAGGTCGAAGAATTATGCGGTTTGTCCTGTTGGGAACCCCGTGTTAGAAAGTGGCCTCAATGCAGGCGGTCCAACCCGGAGAAGTTAATGAGTATTTGTGTTCCGTCATATAATGTGGAACGATATTTGGAACGCTGTCTTAGAACGCTGATCAATCACGAATATGCAGCGGATATCGAGGTCCTGGTCATTGATGATGGGTCGAAAGATCGTACAGCCCAGATTGCGAAGGCATTTGAAAACAGATATCCGGGAATTGTCCGGTTAATCCAAAAAGAAAATGGTGGACATGGTTCTACAATCAACCGCGCAATTCAGGAGGGGCGTGGTAGATACTTCAAAGTTGTAGATGGTGATGACTGGGTAGATAGCAATCAATTAGGCAAATTGATTTCAGGAATCAAAAGCAAAAAAATTGATACGGACATTATTTCCGCAAACTACCAGCAAATTAACATGGAATCAGGTTATTTGACTCCGTGGGTTCAGTCAGTGGAAGTAGAGTATTTCAAACCGTATCGGTTCGAAGAAATAGACTTAAGAAATACTTATTTCACTTTGCACAGCTCGTTTTTTAAGACATCTATCCTAAAAAAGATGAACATGCCATTACAAGAGCATACATTCTATGTAGATGTAGAATTAATCTTGTTTCCAGTTCCATACTTGGAAAGTGTAATGTATGTAGACTATTATATTTACAAATACTGTGTCGGGAATTTGGAGCAAAGCGTGCACATCCCAACGATGGTAAAGCGATATGACCAGCACGAACGGGTCATGATGAGAGTTATAAAATATAAAAAAGACCGAAGTATGCAGAAAACGCAGCAGAAATATTATGACGCAATTCTCAAACGGCACTTATACACACACTACGCTTTATTTATGGTATATGACGAAGATAAAAAGCACGGATACGAAACAGGAAAACAGTTTGATTCGTTTTTGAGGGAGACTGATCCGGAATTAGCCAGATGGGTTGCTAAGAATATCCCCATGGTTCGTATTGCCAGAAGATATGGATTTGATTATGATCGGGTAAAGTGGTCATTGAGCGTCAAACTGCTCCATCTTAAGGACCGAATGAAAAATAAGTTCAAATCCAGCATGAAGATTCGGCGGCTGGTATATAACCATTTTACTGTTCGGATTGGGAAGATGCAATTCTTTACGGAGGGGCGTGGAAAAGCAATTAAGGCCAAACTACGGAAATTTTGCGGATTCAAAACAGTATAAACACTTTATTTCCAGCTGATAGGAGGTACACGCGTGGCGTTTTTATCGAGATGGAGACAAGATGAAAATCGATTGGAAGTAAATACATTAATATTTGTATATTTAGTTTACATTGTTTTCATTTGGGTCCATGACATTCTTTGCTTTGTGATAAATACAAATGGCAATAATATTACATATATAGTTTCAATTTTGATTGTGTCAGCGATTTCTATCAGTTCTTTGAAAAAAATTCGGCTTAAACCGCCTCTTTTCCACGCGATAGATATCATATTCATCCTTGCTATCTTTTCCATATGTGCTCTTAGAATTGCTATACCTGATACTTCATATGATACTATGAATTATCACATCTATATGCAGGAGAGGCCGTTTGCGAATAATGTATCAGAGAATTTTTTCCCAAGTAGTTGGGTCTGTAGTTATAGTCTCCCGCTAGCTGACAGAATGTTTTTTCCCTTTCGAAGAATTTTCGGATATCGTTTGGGTCCAAGTTTCAATGCGCTGGTGTTGGTACTAACTTTTTATCAATGTAAACACTTGATAACAAGGCTAAAGCCAACTATATCGGAACCCGTGCTATCACAAATTGCGGGTATTTCGATTTTAACAGAACAAATACTTACTCAACTCTGCATCTACTACGTGGATTTGCTCGCAATCCCCCTGTTTTTGGAAATCCTAATAAAAATACAGGAAAAATTTCGCGCCAATAAGCAATGTCTATATTTGTGTGCGCTTGGAGGGTTTGCAGTCGCACTTAAATTATCAAACTTAGTCTTAGTTTCTTTTTTTGCAATCATTTTTCTTGCCAAAAATCTAAAATCAATCAAGTTCAAAACTATTCTGTGTGGTCTAGTCTTTGTCATAGCCCCTACAATATTGCCCTATGCAATTAATACGTATATCCAAACAGGAAATCCTATATTTCCATTCTATAATACGATATTTGGATCGCCATATTTGGATAGCATAGATGGAATTAATAAAAATTTTGGCCCCAAATCATTGATTGAAGTGCTATTTTGGCCTGTCATAGTATTTTTCGAACCATTGCGGGCCTATGATACGTCTGTTTATTGGGGAAGACTTTCTCTCTCGTATATATGCGCTATTCTATGGACATGTCGTGGTTTCTATCAAATACGTAGGAAAAATGGTAACGGAGATATTCTATTCCAGAATTCTTTACTTTATATCATATGTTGTCTGATTTGGGGCCCCTTTATGAGCGGGATGATACGGTATGCACTGATTTTGGAGGTGTGGGGAGGTATTACCACGCTCCTCGTAATTCGAGAACTGTATCAAATGAAGCAGTCTCTCTATTTATGTATAGCTACTATTTTATGCCTAATGCTCACCGTTCAGTGTTCAGAATCCCTTCATATCAGTTTGTTTACACCGCAAGAGCCGGGCTGGCGGAATAGTGCTCTTGTTGATGGAGCCTACTGGAAAATCAATTTTGAACATGTGTTTACAGAGTATGATTATAACGATTTCCTGGAAGGTGTAGACTGCATCGGAGTCATCCGTAATAACGCTAGTATGGGGGCGCTTTTGAGCGATGATATACCCGTTGTGTCTTTAAACGGTTGGTATACCAACAGACATGGAGAGATCCAGTTTCACGACATACTTTCCCGATATCAAAATATTTATATCGTCACAACACAGAGCGGCATGCAATATACGTTGGATGCGGCCGCAGAGGCTGGGATCACGTTAACAGAAGAGATACGATGTTTTCCGGCAGATTTTATTTCATGTACAGATACTCTGTGCCTAATAAAAGTAGAAGGAGGCAGCGCGGGGTGGACACAGTAGCAGTATTAATTCCCTGTTACAATGAAGCGTTAACGATTGGTAAGGTGGTATGTGATTTCAAAGCCATACTCCCGTCAGACAGCACTATTTATGTATATGACAACAACTCCACAGATAGCACAGCGGAATTTGCTGAGGCAGCTGGGGCTGTTGTACGGCATGAGTACCAGCAGGGAAAGGGAAATGTAATCCGCAGGATGTTCCGGGAAATTGACGCGGAATGCTACATAATGGTAGACGGCGATGACACCTATCCGGCTGAATATGCTCCTGAGATGATCGAGAAAGTGCTGAATCAAAAAGTTGACATGGTGGTTGGAGACAGGCTATCCTCCACATATTTTGAGGAAAACAAGCGGCCTTTTCACAACGTTGGCAACAGCCTTGTCAGAAAAAGCATCAATGTTTTGTTTAAAAGCGACATCAAGGACATTATGACCGGATATCGGGCATTTAGCTATCAATTTGTTAAAAGCTTTCCGGTCTTGTCAAAAGGCTTTGAAATTGAGACGGAGATGAGCATACATGCAGTAGACAAAAATATGCAGATGGCGAATGTAATTATTGACTATCGTGACCGGCCCGAAGGCAGTGAGTCGAAGCTGAACACACTTTCTGATGGGCTTAAGGTATTGAAAACGATTGGGAAATTATTCCGGAACTACAAGCCACTATTGTTTTTTGGAGTTCTGGCGCTGCTGCTGACAATCCTGGCGGTCGCTTTCTTTGTTCCGATTTTTATCAAATATTTGAATACAGGAGAAGTCCCCGGTTTGCCAACTCTAATTGTATGCGGGTTTACGGTGATAGCTGCAATACAGTCGTTTTTCTCCGGCATGATTTTGGAAACGATCAACCAGAAGAATCGACAGGATTTTGAGATGGAATTAGTTCATATCAGAGAGCGGCGCGTAACATTAGTTGAGGAAAAATAGGTTCGCTTATGTGAGAGGGCGTCTCTTTCTAGTTTGCCTATTTCTTGTTGCCGGCCATACAACTCAGAGGGGGGCCATACATGAAACCGCTGTCATTTTTTGTTTTCACGAGGAGTGATTGGCGAATATACAGGGAGAATATTTTAGAGGCAAAAAAACGGCCGCGTTTTATGTCATAGGAAATACTAAATAATTAAAAAATTTTTATTAAAATTATATGATTTCCTTTTCTAAAATGGCTTTGTTGGAACATGGTAATAATCGCAAGGAAAGAACCATCATGTTAATATTCTAAAAGGGAAATGGCTTAAAGCAGGAAGGATATAGACGATGAAAGAGCAGAAGGGTGGCATATTGGGGATTTTCTTGATGTTGATGTGTGCCATGTGCCTTTGTATAGGACAGTTTATATGGAAATATTATGATGGAATTTTTTCACTGGCTGTTGGATTTGGGATATATGGACTAGGCGCGTTAGCAATGCTGTGTGCTTACCAGTTTGGTAGTGTATCTGTATTGCAGCCGATTAACAGTGTCAGTTATGTTGCCGCAGCTGTGCTGGGAAACATTTTCTTTGATGAGGTAATCTCTGCGGGGAAGGTGATAGGCATTCTGGCGATTATAGCAGGAGTTGTGCTTCTGGCTCAGGAAGAGAGTGTATCATGATTGTTATATTGGCTATTATTATGATGGGACTGCTCGCCTCCGTGGCCAGCCTCTTTTTGAAAAAATCCACTGTTGGAGGCATCAACATCAGGAATCTGCTCTGGTCACCATATTTTTATTTAGGTGGATTATTGTACGTATTTTCTGCGTTGATGAATTTGTATTTACTAAAAAAGCTGCCCTACTCAATTATCGTTCCGATAGGCTCTCTTACATATATCTGGACGATGATAATTGCCCATAAATTTTTGGGAGAACCCATTACACAGCGCAAGATCATGGGGCTATTTTTGATTATTGTAGGTGTTGGGCTGGTCGTGGGACCATGGTAACAGCGTTTGCGGGCTCGTGGTTGTACGCCTTGATATTGTATGGATGGAGATTTTGGCTTTCCATCAGCCAATCAGGGACCGGAATGATAGGGGCATGCAGGAGCCGGTGGCGAGCGTGCGAGAATACAACCTATTCCCTTGAAATTGTTGATGCACAGCAGCACGTGTCAACACCAAAGCACAATGCAAGAAAAGGCCCAATCTGGCATGACTGTCTGGCGGGCGGTACTCTATGCGATCTAGCAGCAGGTTTATCTTGTTGTGGACTACTCGAAAACGATAGAGTGGATTAACTGAGCACCACTTGTAAAGAGCCAGACAAAAAAGCTGACAGATGCGATATAGCAAAAGGAACGTGAGCTTGCCCAAACCGTCCGATACAAGCAGGCCATCTATCAGGACTGGAAAGACGGCGAGATTTCCCCCTCTGATTATCGCTAAGGATTATGAGCGTCAGACCGAGGCTCTGGAAGAAGCTATTGAGTGGCTCCAGGCCGAGAAGCAAGAAGTTGGGAATGGCGTTAATGTGGAAAATCCACTCCTTTGTGACCGGGAACCACGAAAACTACGACGCCCTGCGGAAATATCCGCTGGCGGAGTGGCGAGGCGGAAGCATCCGGCGAATCCGTCCCTCGGTGATCCTGCTGGAACGGGGCCAAATATTTGACCTGGGCGGAAAACGATTCTTCACCATGGGCGGAGCCAGCAGCCATGACATTCAGGACGGCATCCTGGAGCCGGACGATCCTCTGTTTAAGAAAAAATGCAGGGAGTTGGACGCCAGGGGCGCGATGTACCGGGTGAACCACCTGTCCTGGTGGAAGAATGAGTTGCCCAGCGAGGATGAGTACCAGACCGCCAGAGCCAGTCTGGACAGAGCGGGCTGGGAGGTGGACTACATCCTCACCCACTGCTGTCCCACCAGTGTGCAGGACATATTCAGCGGCGGGCTTTATCAGAGGGACGCCCTAACAGAGTTCTTTGATGAGGTACGCCAACGGTGCCGGTTCAAATACTGGTTTTTCGGACACTACCACGAGGATATGGTCATAGAAAAGAAATATGTGATGCTCTACGAGCAGATCATCCGACTGAAGCTGTGAAAAGAGTCCGGCAGGGCAG
>OFHO01001056.1_pt1 | contig 22019 bp, 34 predicted proteins | sample 1521531 | NCBI WGS metagenome assembly OFHO01 (sample SAMEA3504124, study PRJEB24116) | mouse gut metagenome | biome: mouse gut; feature: mouse-associated habitat; material: faeces | place: Denmark | collected 2011
ATACGAACGTGTCGTATCCCTCCGCGCCCTCTGTGGGCCGTTCTGCGGGCTTTTCTCCGCCGGGGGTATCGTTACCCCCGCCGCCGGTTCCGTCGCTTCCTGCGCCCTCTGTGGCTTCCTCCGCGGGCTGTTCTCCGCCGCCGTCGCCGGTCCCGCTCCCGCCGGTGTCCTCTTCGCCCTCTGTGGGCCGTTCTGCGGGCTTCTCTCCGTGGGTGGTATCTCCGCCCCCCTCGCCGCCCGCGGCGTTCTCTGCGCCCTCCGTGGCCCCCTCTGCGGGCTTCCCGGCGGTTTCCTTCGCGTTGTGGGCGTTCAGAGCCTCAATGATCTGCGTTTTCGTCATGCTGTCATCGGCGGCGATACCGTTTGCGGCGGCAACGTCCAGCAACTCTTCCTTTTTCATGCTGGGCTTGAATTCTACCATCTTTGTTCAACCTCACTTTCAACTGTCGGTGTTCTGTTTTCCAGATACGGCCCCGCAAGTCCGCATTCTGTTTTGATCGGCGGCAACGTCCATTCCGACATGATTTCCCCCAAATAGTACGGGGCCGTATTATCCGGGTAGATAATCATTTCAAGGGGCATTTTCAGCAAATAGCGGTCCTGAATGCTCCCGTCGCGGAGAAGCCCCATCCGAATCCGTGTTAACAGATTCAAAAGGCACAATGACCCTTCCGCTTTATCCTCCGAATAGGTCGCGGCGACAATGCGAATCTTGCAACTGCTTTCCGGGTACTCTCCCGGCTCCTGTTCGTCCTTGCTGGTTAAAAACTGCAAGAGGACATAGGGAATTCGTTCCGTTTCCGCGTTCTTGTTCGGAAGCGCCATTGTGTGAACCTCCGCCGGTCGTTCGTTGTTTTTCCCGCTCTTGCGGTCCACCCGGACGGGCAAAAGCAAATCCCTTGTTTCGTTCTCGATGTAGGCTTTCAGCGCGTCCAAAAGTTCCAAAGGTGTCATTGTTTACCCTCCGTAGCCGTTCAGAATGCGGGTTATTTCGTGTTCAATGCGCTTGTTTACGGTTTCCTGTGCCTTTTCCGAAACCTGTTCCAGCACTTCCTCATTCCCCGCCATTTGCGCGGTTGACTGTGCCATGAATTCAGTTACCGGGAAAGAACGCCCCGTTTCGCGCTCAAACATTCCTGTGTGACCGCTTTTCATCCGGGCAATAAAGGCGTGTGCGAACGGCGTTTGACCGTTCCCCCGCATGACCGCCGCTTTCACTTCCGCCCGCTGAATCGGCAACGTCGGCGTTACGTTGAAGCGGTACAGCGGCAACTTGTAGCCCGCGAACGTCACGGTTCCCACAACGCCGCCGTCCGCTTTCTTGACCTGTGCGCGGATATTCCCCCCGGCGCGGACGCGCTGTGCGGAAATGGCATAGGTCGCCGTGATCTGCCGGACCGTTTCAGTCTTGACCGTACTGTTCGCCCGGCGGATAACGCTTGAAAACGCCTTTTGCGCGCCGCCCGGTATGCCGGAAAGAATCAGGTTCACCCGCTCGATCTGATCGCTTGTAATCTGAATCATTCGGTCAACATCTCCAAATAAAGCACGATTTCCCCGGCTTCCGGGTGAACCTTTGTGATTTCGTACAGGTCGTCGCCGATTTCCACGGTCAATCCCTTTTTCGGGGCTTTCCCCAGCAGGGACAGGGGAACATACATGACTAAATCGACAAGAACCAGCCCGTCAACGTGGTCCGTTGCCGGTCTGGTTCTGTCCTGTGCGTCGCCGTCGTCGATGATGACCGGCCCTTTGTATCGGGTCCCGTCAATCCAGAATTCCACAACGTCGGCGTGTTCCGCGCTGTTGTGAAAGACGGTTTCCAAGTCCCGGTCAAGCTGTGCTTTGAAGTTCAGCATTACAGCACGTGGGCGACAAACCAACTGTTGACCTCATGCGGAACGGGAAGAGGTTTGCTGTTGATCTGCAAAAAGCGGCGGTCCGGGCGGCGCTCCACCCACGTCTGCGGCACCATGTCGCCCTCGACGGTAATTGTCCGTTTCCCATCTTCCGGAATCATCGTGATTGCTCCGTAATATTCGGAGTAGTCCGCCCGCGTACTCAAAAGCGCCAGTGCGCCGTCGGGAACAAGCGGGTATTCATCCGGGGCGGCGGGGTTTGTCCAGTCGTCAAGATACCATTCGTTGTATTCGTAAATGTCCATCCCCAACTTCCGAATGGTCCCGATGTAGGTTGTCCCGTCAGGCATTTCCCGCGGTTTGATCGCCGCAAGGTCATAACTTTTAACGTCCAACTGTTTCATGACCTCCGGGTGGCTGACAAAGGCCGCGGAAACGTCGCTTGCCATGATGCAAATATTACAGTTCACAAACCCGGTTTTCTGAACCTTTTTGCGCCACCGCTCAATGTCCGCAAGAGGGTGGGACGTTGGGGAAGTCCATTTCAACGCGTCTGTTACAATGGTTTCGATATTATCAAAACCAAAGTCAATCTCTTCGTTCAGCCCTTCGCCGATAATGGGAATTTTCCCGGTGAAGATCGCCGTTGCCGCCATCCACTCCCGGCGGCGCACGATCATTTCTTTCAGCTCCCGTAAATCCTCCGCCAGCTTTTCCACGGCGCGGTCAGCGGGCTTTTTCCCGCTGTACGGATTTTCGCCCGCGGACCGCTCCAGCAGGTCGTCTACGGTCGTAATCTTGTTCGGGGCAACCAGCGTCGGCGTGTAGCTTACGGTCTGATAGCCCGCGTTCGGAACGGTCTTTCCGCCCACTTTCGGGTGAACAAACGGGGCAAGGGCGCGACCGCCCTTTTTGAAATCCACTTCGACGCTCTTCGTATAGAACGTCCTTTTATTCCGAAAGAACGTGTCAAGGAAGAACGTCCGAACCGGCGGCAACCGGCGAACCAGCTTCCCCAACGTGCGCGGTGTGTAAATATCGGTTTCAATAGCCATTTCTTTTTCCTCCCTTTACTTCAAAAAGATTCCCAGCTTGCGGAAAGCGGGTTTCAGGGCTTCCGCTGTCACACCCTCCGGCAAGGTCAGCCCATCGGCGAAAAATTCGCCGGTCAGCATACAGACAACGCCGCCGTCCGTAGAATCGTCGGCGGCGATTCCGTACAGTTCGTCCAGCCCGGCGGCGGTCGCTTCTTTGAATCCGCCCGCGGTCTTGATGACCGGGGCATACTGCCGGACGGTTTCGCCCTCCGCAACCTCGCCCACTTCCTTTGCAATGGGGAAGTCGCCCGCAAAAACATTTTTGCGGGTCAGTTCGTCGCGCTTGATTTCATACATGGTCGTTTCCTCCTTTACTTCGTTTCAGGGAAAAGCCGGTCAATCGCCGCGTCGATCTCGCTTGTCCCGCCGCCGCCTGCCGCGCCCTCGATCTTTCCGCCGGTTCCCACGTCGCCCGCGCCGCTGTCCTGCGCGTCGTCATTTCGGGCGGCGATATAGTCCGCGCTCTGCTTCTTCTGCGCCGCGACAATCTGCGTCGCAACGTCTCCGGCGGAAACAGGCTTTTCAAACTTTGCGGCGTTCACAATGGTTTCAAATCCCGCCAGCGCCACGCCCTCGATGTCCTGAATCCGCTTGCGCTCCGCGGCGGTCGCCGCGTCCTCGATCTGCTTTACCAAATCGGGGAACGCCGCCCGCAATCCCTCCGGGGTCTTAATATCTTTGATTCCGTCCATGACTTCTTCGCTCCTTTTCTGCTCTGTTGGATTTTTGGTATTTGAAAAACCGCCGGACGCGCTGGCCGTCAGGCGGTTTAACAACGAAACGGATAAATTCGGGAATCGGTCAAGGTCCATCGAAACACTGTTCACGACAACCTTTCCCATGTTTTCAACAATGGTTTTTGCGTCCTCAAACATAAGCTTGTCGCAAAAGCCAGCGTCAACGGCCTGTTTCCCGTCGTACCACGTTTCCGCCGACATAATCGCGGAAATTTCTTCCGTCGATTTTCCGGTTTTCAGGGCATAGCCGTTTATAATAGATTGTTTAATCACGTTCAGTTCTTCCGCGGCCTTTTTGAAGTCCTCCGCGCTGAAATATCCCCGCGCGCCCATTTTGGGGTCATGGACCATAAAAACGCCGTTCCCCGGAATCTCGATCACGTCGCCCGCCATTGCGATAATTGTTGCGGCGGACCCGGCCCAGCCGTCGATTTTGACTAAGATTTTTGCTTTATTGTCTTTCAGGCGGGTATAAATGGCATTTGCGGCGAATACGTCGCCGCCGCCGCTGTTGATTCTTACGACGATTTCAGCAACCGCCCCCAGCGCGTTCAGTTCGTCCGAAAACTGCCGCGGGGTCACTTCATCCCCCCACCACGTTTCGGAAGCAATATCGCCGTAAAGAATCAGTTCCGGGGCGGCGCTTTCCTCCGCCGCGGCCCGGAACGTCCAAAAGTGTTTATTGACCGGCTTCTTTCCCGCCGGGTTCCTGTCTGCCATCCTCGTTTACCTCCCTTAACAATTTTTCTTCCCGCTTTCGCTGGGCGGCGTTTCGATAGAAATTCGACCCGTTCATTTCCATAGCTTCACGGTCGCGGGTGGAAAAGCCGTTTAGAACCCGTTTTTCTGCCGCTTCCACTTCCTGAACCGGATTCAAAAGGCCCTGTGCCGGTCCGTTCCATTCCGCCCCGCAATAGGCTTTCTGAATGATCGGGTCAGCAAAAAAGCCGGGCGCGGGGATTCTTCCCTTTGCGACGGCTTCCGCGAACCACTCTTCATAAATCGGCTGGCAAAAATCATTTGCAAGCCAGTTTCGATACATACGAAACATTTTCCACGCTTCCAAGAGCGCACCGCGGGAAGCGGTAAACGACGAATTGAAGCATTTCACCAGCAGTTCATAAGGGATTTCAAGGGCCGCGCCGATCTGCCGACAAATGGCAATAACGAACCCGTCAAATGCTGTATTCGGCCTGCCGGGGTTCATGTCGTGCGCTTTTTCTCCCTCGTTCAAGTCCACAACCGCGCCGGGGGAAAGTTCAATCGTGCTGTCGTCCTCCGCGTCCACCTGTTCTTCTTCCGGGATGATCTCACCAAATGCCCCGTCGCTGGACGCGGATTCCTTTTCGATGAACACGGTAAACATACCGGAAACCACGGCGGCGACAAGTTCCGCGTCGGTGTATCGCCCCAACTGTTTCAGGGCTTCTATGACCGGCGCAAGGAAGGGAACGCCCCGCCGCTGTCCGATTCTTTCCCGGCTCATAACGTGAAGCACATTCCGCCGCCCGGTCTTTTCACCCCATGCCAGAACCCGCGTCCACCCGGTTTCGGTCAGGTCATAGGACAAGGGGTGGTGTTTGCTGATATGGTATGCGACAACCTCCCCCGCGTCGTTCGTTTCAACGCCGCCGACAATGTGCGGGTCGCTGGTGTCCCCGTCCGGGTTGCTCAACCTGTCCGCTTCGATCAGGCAAATTCGGAGGTCATAGGGCATATTTACCCGTTTCGTGACTGGCAGAGTTGCGATAACGTCGCCGGACATAAGCCAATTCAGGAAAGCAAGCTGCTGGAGTTCATAGAAATTGTCCAGTCGCTCCAAATCGCACGCGGGGGAATCCGCCCATAAAGCAAATTCCCGCTCGATCTTACTTTCAAGCGCGCGGGCTTCCTCTTCCGTCATTCCCAAAAATTCATAGTCTATTTGACTTTTCAGCCGTAGGCCGGACCCGACGACATTTGTTCGGCACGTTTTCAACGCACCGGTCGCAAGGGGAACGCCCATGTAAAGATCACGGCAACGCTGGCGGAGTGTTGAAAGATTTTCCTGTATGTCCTCTTTTGCGGACCCTCCGCCGTAAAGCCAGCCAATCAACGACTTTTTCGTTTGTGACGCGCCGTAATTGCTGTATCCGCTGTTAAGTATTTTTAATTTCTGCCGCGCCGCCGCCCGCCGAACGGCCCGTTCCGGCGACACGGCGGAAATCATTCTGTCAAGCACATTCAAGCCGCTTCACCGCCTTTACAAATCCCGCGGGACAACCCGAACAACGCGGTTTCTGCCGCCGCGCTTCCCCGTGTTCTCCAACTGTGCCACCCGATTCTGCCAGAATTCAATTTGCTTCCTGATTTGTCCAAGGTCCGCTTTTGTCAGGCTCCGCGAACCGATCTTGTAACTTTGATGTGTGGTCAACTCTAATTCGGCTTCCAGCCATGCGTTCAGGTGGTAGCGCGCAATTTCAAGTTGTGATCTCTGTCTTTTCATTTAGGCGATTCCCCCTTTTGTCCTCACCCGCCTGCCGCGCTTTTTGGGCGGCGTTGCGGCGGTTTCCCGCTCCGGCTTCTTCAAGATCGGGTTTGCAATCTCCAGCGCGACGGTCGCATAATTCCGAATGTCTAACGGCTCATTTCGTTTATACCCGTCGTCTTTCAGCCGCCAGACATATTGCGCCCGGCCTTTCTTGTAGGTGACAACCATTTTTTCAGCGGTCAGGCCCCGGAAATATTCTTCCGTATAGCCGCGGCCCTCTTCCGCTGGGAAATGGCAAAAATTCGGCCCCCATTTTTTCACCGCCAGCCGCTGATACAATAGCGCCTTGCCTGTATCAACGCCCACGGTGAAAAGGGGGGCTTTTACAATATTTGACGTTGACGGCCTGCCAAAATAGGGGACCTCCGCGCCGCCCTTGCCCTTGATCGCAAACACGCGGCGCGCTGTCCGCTCCTTGCAGAATCGGTAAACGTTCGTCGTGAAATGTCCGCCGGAATCGACGCAAGCGCAAATGATTTTCAGCCGCCGCCCGTCCGCCGTTGTGAACGTCTGCGAAAGAAACACGTCAAGTTCGTTCCATACCGGCTGGCGTTTCAGGTCCCCGTAAATGACTTGATACCGAATCCCCCAGCTTTCTTTGTCAACGCCCCATCCGACAACTTCGATTTCAAAGCGGTCGTCCTGAACGTCAACGCCTGCGGTCAGCACCAGCACTTCCTCCGGGACCTCGCACCCGTATTCTTCCCGCCGGTCGTAAAGATCGTCGGTGTCGATCTGCTGGCCCTCTTCCTCCCACGTTTCCCCCATTTCGGTGTTGGTCCACGCTTTCAGAAGTTCGATATTGCCTTTTTTCTTCTCTTCGTTCGCGGTTAGAAACTTCTCGACGATCTCCCGCCATTCCACGAACAAGGAAGCAAGGGCGTTCAGGTGAAAGCCCCGGACCTTCCGATCAGGGTATTTCGCAACGAATTTCCCTTTCTGTGATTGCTCTTTCCACTCGATTTCACTCGAAATCTTTTTGCAGGCCGGGCAATAATGCCCGATTTCGTCAAGGTTGTTTTTGTCGAACCGGATATTTCCCCAGGTCAGCGGCGTAAACGCCCCGCATACCGGGCAAGGCACGTTCCATTCTTCCTGTGTGCTATGCTCAAATTCAACGGCGATTCTCGACGTTTCCTTGATCGTCGGCGTGCTTACGCAAACCTCTTTCTTATTCCAGAACGTTGCAAGCCGCTTCCCTGCAAGCAAAAGGGGATCGCCCTCATTGCCCGCGGTCGCCGGGTATCGGTCGATTTCGTCCGCAAGCAGAATCCGAATCGGACGGGAAGCAAGGGACGACGGGGAATTTGCGCCCACCATCGTGACATGACCGCCGGGGAAAATCTTTTGCAAGATCGTGTTCCCGCTGTTCCGGCTCTTGTCGTTCACCCTGTCCCGTAGAACCGGCGTGTCCCGCAACATAGGGGAAAGCCGGTCTTTGCTGAACGTTTCCGTCATCTGAATTGTCGGTTGCATTACCATGATCGGCGACGGGTCATAGTGCATATAGTAGCCGATAGGATTTAGAATCAGCGCGTCGGTTTTCCCAATCTGCGCCGCCGACATAATCACAATTTTTTGAACGCGCATATCGCAAACCGCGTCCATAATTTCACGCTGGTATGGGGCTTTTGAAGTCCTCCAGCGCCCCGGCTCCGCCGACGATTCAGAGGAAAGACGGCGGTATTTGTCCGCCCACTCCGAAACGGTCATGTCCGGCGGCGGGGCAAGGACGGAAAAAATCTGCGTGAAAAGTTCAACCGTCGCTTTCTTCATCCTTCGCCCTTTCCCCGAACGCCGTTTTGAAGTCCGAAAGTTCCAGCAAGGCTTCGTCGATATGGTCTTTCAGCAAGGCAAATATTTCGGCCTTGTCCGTTTTTTTGCAAAGGACCGGCGCAAGCTTCGACGGAATCGCCATAAGGCGCGATTTGAAATTTACAAGCATATCCGTCATAACGGCTTCTATGTCCTCCGCCGCATGAAGCTTGTTTTCTTTCAACTGCAATTCGTATTCTTCATTTTTCCGTTTTGCTCGAACCAGCTTCGCTCGTTCGGTGTTGTAGTCTATTGTTTCTTCACTTTCCGGGTTTCGCTTCCGCAAATAATTGATATACCGGCGGTTTGTGTCGATCAGGTCATACAGGCCGGGGCGAACCTCCGCAATCACCTTTTCGTCGCGCAACTGCCGCACCCGGCGTTCGGACACGTCCAAAAACCGCGCAACCGCTTTCACGTCGTAAAGTTTCAAGCCCCGCACCCTCTTTCCGCTCCTGTTTTCGTTGCCCTCCCCCATGCCAAAAACGCCCCCAAAGCGCGGAAGCGTTCAAAAAATTTTTGTGGCTAAACAAACGGCGGGGTCTCGAACCCGCAAGGCTTTGTTCAGGCGCTAAAAGGACCCACGGCGGGTCTCGCTTCCAGCCCGTCAAACCTCTAATTCCGCGTCGAAATCGTCTTGTTCGTCGTTGATCTCTCCCGTTTCCGGGTCAATGTCGAACGCGCCTGATAACTTTTGCTTTGCAAGGTTGTATTTGCGTTCTTCAAGGCGGACGCGGCGGCTTTCCAATTCATAGCCCTTTATGGAATCAAGCAGTTTAATAATGCGCCCGTGAATTCTGTTCAACTCTGCTTCAAGTTTCATTACACGATCAAAGGCGCTTGCTTGAATGACTGTCCGTGTTGCCGTGTTATATGCGTCCTGTTCCAACTCCCGCGCCCGGTCTCCCGTGGTGTCCTGCAAGGCCGCAATCTCCCGTTGCAGACTTTCAAGGCGCTTTTGCTGTTGCTTTGTTGGCGGCTTCCCCTGCTGAACGTCCACATCCCAGCGCAAGGCTTCTTCCTCCGCTTGCAGGCTTGCCAGCTTTTCAAGCTGTTGATTTAATCGTTCCTGCCCTTTTGGGGTCTGCACTTCAACAACTCGATCAACGAAAAGACTTCCGGCCTGTGCGTTCTCCAATTTAGCAATTTTGTTTTGCAAATCGAATTCTTTTGCTATAAGCAACTGTAATTCGGCAAGCATATTCGTTTTCGTGTCCAGCGTGATCTTCTCAATGTAGGCCCGCTGTTCCGGGGTCAAGTCCTCCATGCGAACCGCCGAATATGCGCCGTGTGTTTCGGCGTTCCGGTTTCCCGTAGGCGGCCCCGCTCCGGCGGCATTCTTGTTCCCCGGCTGTCCTCCGCGCTTCCGGGGCGGCTTTTGGGCTTCAAGGGCCGCGGCCCACGAATCAAGGCTTTTCCATTTGCGTACCTGTTCAGGCTTCACGCCGCCGACGGCTTCCGCAACCTGTTTCGCCGTCATTTTCCCGCCGGATTCAAGCCATATTTCCCGCGCCTTGTCCCGCTCTGGGCTTCGATCTCGCGCCATGCGCCGCGCACCCCCTTTCGTTTGTTTTTCAATTTCCGTTCTGGACGGCCCCGCGGAAGCGCACGCAAAAACGGACCTCGCAAAAAGCAAGGTCCGTTTCCGGTCAGCGCCGGGCGGCGGGGAAGCGCCCGCCCGAATCGCTGTATCAATTTTCCACAATAGCCATTATAGCAGAAAAAACGGGCAATAGGTGGCAATCTTATTTTTCGGGAAACTTGAATGTAAAAATTGCTTTATTCGTCGAAAACCAGCTTGTCAGCCGGTCTAAAGCCTTTTCGCGTATGTTTCGACATTGCCGCGGGCTGTAATTCAGCCGTCCCGAAATCTGTTCCCATGTCGCGCCGTCCAAATAGAACCATGTAACAACCGCTTTTTCATAGAACGTCAGCCGGTCTAATTCCCGCCCGATAGCGGTTCCGACTTCCTCCAGCCGTTTGTTCCGGCGCTTTTTCCCCTCGATCTTCTTTCGGACGTAATCGGGGACGTTCGCCACCATGTTTTCAACCGGCTTTGAAACGCCGCCTTTGCCATGCGGCAAGCCGTCCATATTGACCGCGCCCAGCGCCGCGTAATAGCGGTCGTTCAGGTCCTCAATGGCCGCATTGTTCATTTGAATTTCTTTGTCAATCGTGCTAAAGAACCGCAAGATTGAAATTACTTTTCCGCGCTTCATTGTCCGTTCCTCCGATTATTGCTTTAGGGCGGTTTATATATCCGCCTGTAAAACCTTTCCCGCTCGACGCGGTGAATCTCCGCCCGGTATCGCTGTTCTATGGCCCGCGCCCGGCTTCGCTCCCTCTTCCGCCGCCGGGCGCGGCTTTCTCTCCCGATTTCCTCCAACTCTTCCCGTAGATCGTCCAAAGCTTCAAGGTCAGGCGGGCCGACGGCTAAAAGAATCTTTGAAAACGCCGCCACCGCTTCCTCTATGGCAATTCGCACCCGTTCCGCCCAAATCCGCGCGGCTTCTTTTATCGCTTCCACTTCTTCTTCCGTAAAACCGCCGAAAATTAAAATTTCTTCCCGATTCATCGGCGCGTCCCTCACTCTTCCAGCCGCTTAATGGCAAATTCCAGCGCGTCAACGTCAAGCGTCCAAGTGTGCGAACCGCTTTCGTCACTTTCTGCCATCATTTCGCAATAGTCTTTCAATGTCTCTAATTGCTTGATGGTTCGTTTGATTTCTTCCGCTCCGTCCCTCTCTTCTTCCGCGGACGGCGGGGAAGGGGGGGCGGGCGGTTCATCCCGCCCGGCGGCTTCCGGCTGTTCCTCCGTCTCTGTGCGGCCCCCTGTGGGCGTTTCCGCGGCGGGTGGTATCTTTTCCCGCCCGTCTGCTTCCCGCGGCCCTGTGGCGGTCTGTGGCGCGTCCTGCGGGGTCGCTGGCGATTCTTCCCGCTCCGCTTCCGGCTCTTCCGCCGGGACCTCCGCCGCGGGCGGCGGGTCCTGCTTCCGCTCCCGCGCGGCCTTGATTGAAATTTCCCCGGTTTCCCGGAATTGCTCAAACGCCGCGGCCTGATCTTCCGCCGAAAGCCCGGACAGTTCATACGCGGTCGAAATGTTTATGCGGTCCGCTTTCAATTCCTCCATGAACGCCGGGCAAAGATTCCGGGTGATCGCGTCGAACCGCCCGATCTGCGCCGGGCTGGTGTTCAAGGTCTGCGCCACCAGCTTCCGCATATCGCCGGGCAATTTCTCTTGTTGCTTGATTCTCTCCAAAAGCGCGCGGGTCCGGCGGGCTTCCTCGATCTTGTCCCACGCCGTTTTTTCACGCTGGGAGTTCGCCGCAATCAGCATAATTTCTTCCCGGATTGCCTGAACCTCCGCGTCCTCTTCGTCCGCTTCGACGGTACACGGGACAAACTCATATTCCGGTTTGCCCTCTTCCACAAGGGAAATGCAGGCGGCGCGGCGGCGGTGTCCCAAAATGACCTTGTATTTCCCGCCGCCCAGCGGAACGACGATGAAGTTTTGAAGCACCTTCCCGGCAAGTTCGATCTTGCTTTTCAGTTCTTCAATATCGTTCATCGAATAGAAGTTATCTTCCGACGGCACAAGGTCAAAGACGCTCAACCGCTCAATCGTCGCCGGGCGGCTGGCGGGGGCGGTCTGCCCTCCGCCGCCGGGCGCGGCCCGCTTTGAAGCGTCGTTCAAAATCTGATTCAAATTAAACTTTCCCACTATGTACGCCCCTTTCTGTCCGAATCGGACAAGTTCATTTCTTGTTCGCACTCCCGACACGGATATATTATTTCGTGAAATCCCGGTTTGCTTGACCTGTGAAAAACCCGCCGCCCGTACTTCAAGCAAATATGCGGTTCTTTCGTTCCCAGCCGTTCCTGCTGTTCTTCCGTCAAATTCAGGTTTTCACAATCATTGCAGTTCATCCCGCGTCCCCTTACTTTTTCCCGCGGTCCAGATATTCCCGCACGAATGCGATATAGTCCATAGCGGCCCCGCTCCGCCTGCTGTATTCAGCAATGGGGGATTCCGAAAACGTGCTTTCGGCCACCTTCTCCGAATAGCGAATGTGCGTGTCGAAAACCGGGTATTCCGGCTGGCTCCGCAACCACTCTTCCCCCTGCCGGTCCGCGTCCGTCCGCTGAAAGCACGTAATCAGGCAACCGGCAAGCCGCAAGCGGGGGTTCCAGTCGGCGCGGGTGTCCTCGATCTGCTCTTTCAACTCTTCCAGCCCGTCAAAGGCGTATTTGTCAATCTTGATCGGAATAATCACGTCGTCGGAAGCGACAAGGGCGTTGATCGTCGAAATGTTTATATCGGGGGCGTTGTCGATAATGCAGAAATCGTAAAAGCTTTCCGCCGCAATGGTGTTCAGCGCGTCCCGCAACCGGGTTTGCTGGGGGCGGGCGCTGGTGTCCAGCATGACCTCCAAATTCGCCCGAATCAAGGACATATTCGCGGGCATTACGTCGATCATGTCGAACCGGGTTTTCTTGATGACCTCCCACGGGTCCAGCCGCCGGGCGGTCAGAACGTCCGAAATGCTCTTGTCGTCGTAGCTGTGGACCCCGAACGTTTTCGACGTGTTGCCCTGCTTGTCATTGTCGATCAGCAAAACCCGCTTGCCGTGGATGGTCGCCAGAATGTGCGCCATGCTCCCGGCGGTCAGGGTCTTTGCAACGCCGCCTTTCAGGTTGATAACCGAAATTGTTTTCACCGTGTAAAACCTCCTATTTTGATTTTGACCCGCTCGACGGGCGGGGTTAGTTCCCGATTTCCTCCGCCATTTCGCGGGCGGTCCGGTTCACCGCTACTTCCAGCGTTTCCCCGCCGGGCAGTTCGTCGATCTTGACGGTCCGCCGCATATCGACAACCCCGTTCCACGTCTGCTTTGTCATGTGGATGACAATTCCGCCCGTCTTGCGGCGCAAAGGCCAGCAATCCGATTCAACGGTTACTTTCGCCCCGTTCAGGGCGGCGGTTATGATCTCACTGTTCATCGTCTGCCCCTTCCTGTTGCGGCTGGCTGTTGCCATAGACCCACGCGGCAATATAGGCTTGTGTCAGCTTCATGCACTCTTCCGCCGACGCGCCCGCCGCCTGCAATGCCCGAAAGTAAATCAGGGACATTTCAGCAACCACGCCGACGGCGTTTTTCAAGCCCTCCACCTGTCCTTTTTGGTCCATTATGTTCCCCTCGCTTTCTCCATTTCGGCGCGCAAGTCCTCTTTGATGTAATAGGCGCGCCCATGTTCCCGGCAAAGGCGTTCGGCTTCCTCTCCGAACGCGGCCCAGCCGCCTGCCTTGACGATCTCCGCCGGGGGCGCGGCGTGATTCAGCTTGCCGATCTTGAAAAGGTCGATATACCAGCCGTTCCGAATCAGACTGAAAACGGCGTTCGGATAAAGGACGGGTTCGCATGATACCCACGTATTCACGCCGTTATATTTCGCCTGTTCCAGTGTCGCCAGCCGCTCCGCTGTGGGCGCAGCTTTCGGTTCCTCCGCCGCCGGGTAAAAGAGGTTGTCCGTTGTAAACGTGACCCCGAACCAATCGGACGGCCCCAGCAAATCAAAATCCCGCCGGGCGCGGTCCCCGCCTTTTGTCAGAACCCGAACGTGATTCCCGCTTTCCTTGATCGCCTGAATGACCGCCCGCGTCGGCGTGGTGTCGATTTCGGCGGGGTATGGGTCGCACGTGAAGCAAAGGAAGATCGTTTTCCCGCTGATCTTCTCCCGCTCCAACTGCCGCCGGACCTCTTCGACGATACCGGGCCGGGGCCGGACCTCCGCGAATTCCTCCCGGCCCCTATGCAGGACGGCTGGGGCGTAGCAGTAGGAACAACCGTGATTGCACCCGGTATAGATGTTCACCGCAAGTTCCCCATATTCACGGGCGCGCCCGCGGGGTTCGTAGATCGGTTTATTCATACTCTGTACCTCCCTCCGAATAAATTTCCTTTATGACCCGCTCCGCCGTCTGTCCGGTCAACTCGATTTTGTACCGGGTCTTGCATTGTTTTTTCGGCCTGCAAAAGCGCCGAATCTCCGCCGAACAAATATAGTTCGCTTCCACCTTTGCACCTCCGCCGATCTCCGCCGAAAACATGATCGGGGCGTTCTTTGCTCCGCAAACCGGGCATTTCGTTTTAAGACTGTTCAGGTTCATTTCCGCTTTCCGCCTTTCTTCTTTTTCTTCTTCCTCCGCCGCGGCTCCGGGCCGGTCGGAGGGGCCGTGTGCGGCGCGGGCGGCTTTACCTCTTCCGACACAACTTCGATCACTTCCACGTCGCGCGGGTTGAAGCAGATAACCCCGCCGGGGTCGTATGTCCCCGCCGCCCAATCAGCCTTGAATTTTTCAAGGTCGTTTTTGTACCGGGGGACGGGGTGGACCTGTTCGGAATAGTAAATTGCCATCATCATGCGTTCGTCGTCCGGCGCGTCCCAATCGTCAAGGTGATAGCTTTCGTAGTTGTCCCACTCCCAAAGGGACAAGCGGCAACGCACGCCGTCGAAATACTCGTTCGCCCGCTGGATGTTCTCAAAATCCCGGTATGTCATGCCCTGCCCGGCGCATTCCTCCCGGATTTGCTGAATCGTCTTGCCCGCCATGTGCAAGCGACAAAGAACAACTTTCGGTTTGTATTCCATGCTTTCACCGTCCTTTTTCTATTCTGTGAACGTGGACCCTTGATCGGTGTCCCGCTCCATCATGCGGACCGGCGGCGGGTTGTTCAGCGCCCGGCGGCTTTCCCGCGTGATTTCTTCAAGCCGCGTCACGAATTTTTCGTTTATGACGCTGTAAGGGAAGATCACCGCCGCAATCAAAAGGCCCGCTTTCGCCGCGACATAGGTTTGACCGTCCGGCGTGACCCGCTCGTAAAGCTGTACCACGTCCAGCACGTCCTCCAGCGGCGCAAGGTATTTTTTCTGAATGAAGATTATTCCGGTCCGGGTCCTTAACGGCAAGACTTCCGTTCCGCTGACCCCACTGCGGCGGGCAAGTCCAAAACAACGAACGGCCAGTTCCACCAGCCCTGTTGACCGCGGGCCGGAATCGGCTTGCTGAACATTTCCGGGTTTCGGAGAACCCACGCGAACCGGCCCGGCGAATAGTCGCCCAGCGCCCTCTCCCGCTCTGTCAGTGTGTCCGCGATTTCCTCCACGGGGACGCAATCGACGATTTCCACGGTTCCGACAACCGCGCCCAGCGGCAATACCGTTTTTCCGCCGACGGCTTCCATAAGGCTCCAAAAGGCATTATCCGAAAGCCCTTTTGTTGCGCGCTTCAATTCTGCTTTCCCTGCATGGACCGCGACACGGCCCCGAATATTCGTTCGCCGCGGGCGGGTTTCATAACGCTTTATCCCGGCAACGGTCGCGTATGCGTAAGGTTGATAAACTGTGTATGCTTTCACCCGTCTTTCTCCTTTCTTCCGTTGTAGATAACCACCATCGACGGGAACGGCGCGGGGGCGTATGCGTTGCCCTCTTCGTCTGTAAAACGCAACCGCCCACGAACAAAGCGGATTTCCGCTTTCCCGTAAATGTAGTCGTGAAAGTATGTCGTGTCGGTCCGGGCCGGAATCAGCAAAACGACGGTCGTTCCGCGCTTTGCTTCTTCGTATGCCTTGCGGACCCATTGCCCGATCTTCCGTCCATAGGGCGGGTTACAGAATACAGCACCCCCCCCCGCAAGGTTCCACGGGCTGGAAAGCCCGTCGGTTTCGGGGGTATAGTACGCTGGGCATTTCGCACTTTTCGCCGTCGCCGCCGCGTCAAGTGTGAAACTGAATTCCCGGTTCAGCACGTCGAAAAACGCTTGCGGCGTGCAATAGTCCATTTTCTTACTGCTCAAAAGGGCGGCATTCATTCTTCCACCCCTGCTCCGTTCTGCCTGTCTATGGTGTCCAGCGTTTCGGCAATATCGGCGCGGCGCGCGCCGTCAATCTGTACGTGCCAGCGGTTGCCGATTCTATACGCTTCGATTTTCCGCGGCGTGTGTGCGGTCTTTGCAATATTTACGACTATTTCCCCCACGGCTCCGATCATGATTAAAAATCCCAGCCATGTCCAGAAACCCGAAAAAATAAATCTTATAAAATCCACGTTTACCTCTCCATTTCAGAATAGTTTTACCTGTTCCGCCATGACCGGCGGCAATTCGTCGAACCTCACTTGTGCCCGCTCGTTCTCCAGCCGCTCTGCCGCCGCCCGGCAATAGTCCGGGTCGATCTCAAACGCCAAGAAATCAAACCCCATTTCGTGACAGGCGATACAGCTTGACCCGCTCCCGGCGTGGGTGTCAAGAACCCGATCACCGGGCCGGGCGTAGTTCTGCAAAATCCACCGATACAGGCGGACCGGCTTTTGCGTCGGGTGAATCGTGTTCCCGTCCTGCTGGAGCGCGGCCCGGTTGATAACGACAACCCGCGTCGCACAATCGAACGACGAATAGGCAAGTTCGCAATCAGACTGTGAAAGCCCGTGTTGCCCTTTGTCCCAAACCAGCCAGCCCTTTGTCCCGCGGTTCAGCATAGGGGCGAAATAATTTCCGCCGAAAATGATTTGATTTTCCGACACGCGTTCCAGTTCCCGGAAGTATTCAGGCGGGGGCGGTTCTTTGTCCCAGCCTTTCCGGGCGTGAAACTTTCGGTTGTGTTTCGGGTTGTTGTGCTTCCTCTCCCGCTGTCCGTCGTGTCCTATGCCATAGGGCGGGTCGCATATAGCAAGCTGAAAGAAATTGTCCGGGATTTCTTTCATTGCTTCCATGCAATCAAGGTTATAAATGCGGTTCAGATTGAACACGGGTTATCACCCCTTTTCGCGCCGGTCATACAGGGGCATATATCCCAGCCAGTTCCGGTTAAGAACGTATGCCCCCGGCTCTTCGTCTGCTCGAACCGGCTGTTTCATCTTCATACAGGCGGTTTTGCTCAAGAATCCCGGCGGAATATCGGCGTATGACTTATACAGGGGCTTTCCGGTCGCTTCCGCTTCCCCGCGGCGCAAGGAAACCGCCATCCGCTCCGCCGCCGTCTTATACCTTCCCACGATCAGCCGCGCCGCCCTTCGTCCTGAACACGCAAGGTATTTCTTTTCCCATGTCACGGGCATTATTGATCTCCCCTTTCTTCCGTCCCGCTCCCCAACGCTTTCCGGCGGCTGTGTTCCTCCATGCCCGCCATCATCATTGAAAGGCGCTGTGCTTCTTCAAGGTCCATTTCGCCGATCTCCGGCACGTCGTCAATGGGCTTGTCCGGGAATAGCCGGTTCTTTTGCAGAAACGCTATATAAAACCGTTCAAGTTCCTTTTCAAAGGCGGCTTTGTAAAATTCAAAGCTGAATTCAATTTCTAACCGCTCCGCCGCTGTGCATTCAATCCCCAGCATTTTCCGCGGACGGTTCGTGCGCGCTCCAACGCATGAATAACCGACGCGCCCGGTTACAGCGTAAATAATTTGATGCAAAAGCCGACGTTCAAGCGGGGTTTTGAATCTGAACCATGCCAATTCCCGGCGGTCCTCCGCTATTTCGCTTTCTGTGATTCCATATTTTTTCATCAAACGTTCAAGCATAGCGGCGGCGGATTCCTTTTCCCCGCGGTCGCCCCGCTCCGCCAAAGCCTGAACCGCTTTTATCCGCTCTAAAATGTGGTCCCGCTCCGTCATACATTCACCCCGCTTTCGGGAATCGCCCACGAATACGGCTCCGCGCCGCACATGGTATAAAACGGACATTTCCGGCAAGAATCATCTTCCGTCCGGCGGTCGCAAATTTCCTTGATAACCGCCGCCGCGCGGTACATTTCCCGCAATTCCTGTTCGCTGTCCAATGCTTCCCCCTCCTTACAGTTCCACAATCCCGCCGATTCTCTCCACGTCTGCGGCTGTGACCGTCCGGCGTTTCAGAATGGACGTTATCACGTCCCCGAACCGCTCCCAGCGGGCCGAAACAAGCGTGAAATACCGCAATTCCGGGTTCAAAGTCGCCCGCGTTTTCATTGCCATAACCATTTCGTTGTTGATCTCCCGGTTGATCGGATATACTGCGATTCTCCCGGTGTCCTTGTCAACCTCCCGGCAAATGGCAACCAGCCGCATACGCCGCGGCGCTCCTTCCGCCGCCTGCGGCTCCCGTTTCGGCTTTCGGCAATCGCAAATTTCGCCCGCGTCCAAGTGTGCGCCGCAAAACTTGCATTCCCGGTAAGGCTTCCCCATGATTTGAACCCCCTCTATTTGTAACGTTTTTCCCACCTGATCTTCTTTTCGTCCGGGTATTTCCGTTCTTCTCCAAACAATGTTACTTGCGTAACCTCCCGCGGTCTGCTTGGCATATTCCACGACACGCCCCCGGCCTCCCCACAATTCAAAAAGCCGCTTGCTTTTAGGCTTGCGCCGTTTTCTGAAATAAGGGTATATGTAATTACGCGTTTATACCCCATGTCCCGCGCAACGCGCGCACAAGCCCCATACAGGATAGAACAGGCATTGCGTGTCCCGTCTGTGCAAACGCGGCGGATTTCAACCGTTAAACCGTCGTCCAGCTTCCGCGCGACGGGCTGGCCCGCTATGGCAACCCCGCATAATCTTTCGCCGTCATAACAGGCGACGGACCATTTATGCCCGTTCGTCGGCTGGTTGTGCCTGTGGTGTTCTGCGACAAAAGCGTTTGCCGCCCGTAATGTGATAGGCCGAATTGAAAGCATTTCCCGCGCCCCTCTTTATTCTCGTTTCCTCAATTTCAGATAGATTGACCAGCCTGTGACTTCGTTATATTCGTATTGAACCCCGTAATCTTCGTCGGTCAGGGTCCAGCCCGGATATTTCTTTTCCCAAAAGGCGCGGGGCGGCTTCTCTTTCGCCCATTTCTCGATCTGCCGCCGGGTGTACTTTCCGTCGTTTGCCCGGCTTGTCGGCTTCTTCAAATTGTGGGAAGAGGACCACCGCTTTTTCCCGCCTGCCTGCTTCACAAGGTAAGTACAAAGGGCGGCAATACCGTTTTCGTCCGCTTGCAGGCGGTCGGCGTTGCAATAGCCTATTCGATCACCCTTTTTCTGTCCTTTGCGCTTCCGCTTGCGCCACAACTCTTCCACAAGATCACGATCAAGCCCGCCATTCATAACAATGTGATGATGAATCCGAACGGGTTTCCCGCCGTTCCGGGCCGTGGTGTAGGCGGTGACAAGAATATATTTCAGGGGCGGCAACCCCTCTTTCTTCCGGGCGTAGGCCACCCGGCGCAAGTAGTTTGAAACTTCCTTTTCCGCGGCTTCCACGGTCGGCGGAAGATATTTCGCGGAGTATGTAGCGGTCACGTGCAACGCTTCCGGGTCGTCCCCGAAATTCAGGTTGCCAAGCTGGACGAAATACCGGCGGGCGTTCTTGTCATTCAGGTTCTTTTGTTTCGGCTCCGATTCCTGAACCTTCTTTGACCGCTTCCCGCGGCTGGCGGCGGTCTTTTGCGCTGTGGTGTAGGTGAATATATCAACCTCCCTATAATGATCGCCGCAATAAATCTTCTTTTCCCTGATAAAGCTTCGCACCATGCTTCACCCTCTTTCTGTTGGATGATGAAGCGGGCGTGTTCGGCTCTTCCTGCAAGCCCTGTTTCCTCTGTGGCGTGATGGAGCGGGAACGGCCCGGAAGCGCCCCCGTCCTTTCCTCCGTGCGTGACAAGGCTTTGCTGGAATCTTAATACCCATTACAAGCCCGCCACGCCGCATAAAAACGGCGCTGAATCTTGACTTTTCCGCCGGTTTCTGCTATACTTATTCATAGGTTGATAAGCTGTGTTTTTACCGGCGGAATCCGCTTCGCTCCTGTTTTCGCACAACGGGCGCGGGGCGGTTTTTCTATGCAGTTTTTCGGCGGCGGGGCGGGGGCTGTCAGCCCTCCGCCGCCGCGTTGTCGTTCCTGCCCTGAACGCTGGGCGTTCTGTTCAACGCCTGCGTGTCTGCTTCTTCCCGTGCGGTTTCTGCCGCGTCCTGCTTCGACTGGAAAAGGGAAGAAACCACGGCGGCAATAGCGTCGCCCCAAACGTCCACGGGGTAGCCGCCCAGCGTTTCCAGCACCGCGTCCCGTGCGTCCTCGATCATGTCGGCGTGCGGGTCCGCGCATTCCTCTTCGTAGGGGACAGATACAAAGATGGAGGATTCCAGATAACAAAGCGGGCGCGCGCCCCTGCTGCCGTAGTACGCGTTGTTCCAGTGCATCGCGCCGGAGGAATCGACGTAGCGGACGTGGCCGGACGAAGACGACGGGTTACAGGTCCACGGGGTCAGGGTCCAGCACCAATCGTCCACAAGGGGGATAAACTGCCGGTATTTCCGGTAAAGGCCGTCGGACAGCAAGGCGATTTTGTCGGTCGCGGTCCCGTAGTCGGTCATTCCGTTGTCGGCGGTCAGGTCGCTTTCCCAATCCAAGAAAGCCGCCCGGTTCGCGCCCTCCGCAATCAGCGCGTCAAAGAACGGGCCGTTCAGTTCCCGTCGCAAGGACGAAACGCGCCAGTCATTCCGGTTCTCTTCATCGAACGCCCGATTGAACGCGGGTTCGGCGGCAAGCGCCAGCGTTGCGCCAATCTTTGAATCATTTTCCAGAATGACCCATTGAATGCCGCCGTAAAAGAAATACGCGCCCTGCTTCAAGTCTGAAAGTCTCTTCATGGTCTGTTGTCCTCCTTATAGTCCGGCAAATAGTCGTTTTTCGTGTCTGTGGTAAAGTCCCGGAACGCGGCGGAAATCAGGGGGTAAAGTACCGGAAGCAAGAGGGCGACGACTTCACCGCCCACCGCCGAATATCCGCGTTCCGTCAGGGCATAGGCCGCACCCGCTCGAAACAAGGTGATTCCCGCAAGGGTCAGGCCGGTATATTTCGCAACGGTCAGAATCAGCCGGGCGGCGCTCCGCTGGGCTTGTCCCGCTCCGCGGGTGATCGTGTCAGGTGTCGGCATGGTCTTTCCTCCGCTTCCACAATTCGCAACGGTCCCCAACGCAACCCGGCTTCCCTGTAAAGCTGTCAAGGCAACCGGGCAAGCCGATTTCCTGCGGGCAACGTCCGTTCATGCGCTGAATGTCGGCGTACCTTGTCGCTCCCATTTCCGCCGCCTGAACCCGGTTCGTCGCAAGAAACGCGGTCCCCGCCGCCGCCTGAATAATGAACCCGCATTGCTCCGCAATCTTCATCAATTCTTGCCAGCGTTCGTCCGTGGCGACGGCTTCCAGCGGCGCGGTGAACGCTTCCGGCTTTTTGTACTCCGCCGCGGTTTCGATCTCCGCCGGGTTGATCGCTTTGTCGTCTATGTAAAGATCAGCGTACACCTTGCGCCCGTCGGAGGGCTTCAACCCGATTTTCGCGGCGTGCGGGTTTCCCGGATTCTCATTGACCGCATACAGCGGGATTTCCTGCGCCTTACAGAACGCCACCGCTTCATCAAGCAGTTTCCGGGTTCCGTTCTCCCGGCTGGTGTAAAGGATGATCTTTGACCCGTCCGCCGCAAGCTTCTTCACGTAGGCAATGACGGCCCGGTTCGGCGCTCCCGCTTCCGGGAAAGCGTCGGCGCAAAGTGTTCCGTCGAAATCGACGGCGACAAACTCATATTTCGGCATTGCTTGTTCCCCTTTCGATTTTTCCCGCCGGGGCAATCACGACGGCGCGCCCGTTCCGGTCCAGCAGTTCCGCCGAAATCTGAATGCGCGTGCCTTTCCCGGCCTTGCGATAGATCAGCGCGGTTACTTTCTGATAGGTGATACCGGCGTAAATCACCGGGCATTCTTCCAGCAAGGCCGCTTTCAATTCAACCCCCGTCACGGCCCGCACCTACTTTCCGCGAAATCTCATATTCGGCCCCGTACCGGCGGCGCTTGCACCGCCAGCACGTGATCTTCATATTGACCCCGCCGCCGACGCGCTGAATGTTGTGTTTCCCCGCCTTTTTCAGTTCAAGGAAACAGGGCAAGCAGAATTGACGTTTCACGATCTCAC